>Ga0209599_10000911_pt1 | contig 16079 bp, 17 predicted proteins | sample Shrwel_input2_FT_FD_187534 | JGI IMG/M metagenome (GOLD analysis project Ga0209599, IMG submission 187534) | Subsurface microbial communities from deep shales in Ohio, USA - Utica-3 well 1 S input2 FT (SPAdes) (version 2) ... | reverse complement strand
ACAGTTTGCTGGCGACAATAGCAAGAGTGAACCACCTGATCCCTTCCCGAACTCAGAAGTGAAACCTCTTCGCGCTGATGGTAGTGTGGCACTTGCCATGTGAGAGTAAGTCATCGCCAGCTTTTAAATCTAAAACACCCCCTCCGCTAATGCAGAGGGGGTGTTTTTTATTGATTAAAAAAATATAACTAGAGAAAAGTTGAGGGTATAGATATTTGATATGAACTTAGGTTTAGATCATGATGATAATATACAAAATAACAAATTTGATTTGTTCATAGAGTGCCAATTTGTATACGATTTTAGGTATTAACTCTTGTAATGATATCGGCAATAAGATTCTTTATCATCGTGCTAACAGAGCACAAGGGGGAAGATCAATAAGAATAGATAGGGAGGAAGCGGCTTTTTTATCATATGAGGATTGGAGTGAAAAATATATCGGGTTTATCTATGCAATCTATGTTCTTCTTAAGTATAGATATCAAGATATAGGGGAATTATTGCTTTCTTATGCTGAAAGTACAGCTTGTGAGCTTAAATGTAGGTATATAAAACTAAAACCATACCCTTTAGATGAAAAAACTGATAAAGATCGTTTGATAGCTTGGTACAAGTAAAATGGTTATTTTCAAAGCCCTGATGAGGAAGAAAAATTAGATAAAAATAAAATCTTAATATATATTAATAGGATGTAAGCTAATTTTAATTAAAAGAGATCGTTTGAGCAAAGCGACAATTCAAGACGTCCTTAAATGAATTAGGGTGTTTTTCAAATTTAAAATCCAGCATGCTATAACAAATAGATGTGCCAATGTTTTATGCAAGAAAGACCTTATATTCGAGCCGTAAAGTTTAAATCACCTGAGTCCTTGGATTGGGCCAGTTATCCTTATGTTGTTCCTGCTGTTATCGATTTAGAAAGTATCGAGTTTCATCCAGAAGTCACTTTCTTTGTCGGGGAGAATGGTTCAGGGAAATCAACCATTCTCGAAGCTTTAGCGCTTGCTTTGGGTTTTTCAGAAGAAGGTGGAACGCGTAATGTACAATTGAATACAGCAACCACGGCTTCTGATTTGCATCAGGCGATTCGAACGATAAAAAGCTATAAGAAGCCCCAAGATTATTACTTTTTGCGCGCTGAGAGCTTCTATAACGTTGCAACCTATATGAAGCAAGTAGATTATCTGGTGGAGTATGGGGGAGATATTCATTTACGCTCCCATGGAGAGGCTTTCTTAAAGTTATTAACGCTGAAACTAAAAGGCAAGGGTTTATATCTTTTGGATGAACCAGAAGCAGCCTTGTCTCCAACAATGCTGATGACAACTTTATCTGTTTTGGATCGTTTATGTCAGGAGCAATCTCAATTTATTATTGCCACCCATTCTCCTATTTTATTGGCTTATCCCAATGCCAAAATTTATCAGTTTTCGGATATGGGGATTAAAGAGATATCTTATGAAGAAACTGAGCATTTTCGGGTAACAAAGGACTTTTTGAATAATTATCAAAAGAGAATTCAGCAGCTGTTAGAGAAAGAATAGATATAAAAAAAGAAGCCCCATCATCCTGACGGGGCTTCTTCATATTCAGTTTATGTCGTTGATATCCTATTAACGACCACGTCCTGTGTGTTTTATTATTATCAATGAGACTTCCTGTCTCTCTATGCTTCATATATTATCGATTAACTCGAAAGTGGAACAGACGTAAATCGACCTAATCAACGTACGCTTAGGCGTACAACTAAGCGATATGATACTTCTGTAATTTACTAATCAGCGCTGCTAATCCTTTCATTTCAAACTCATTGGCTTCAAAGCTCTCGTCTTTATTGCGTTTAAAGATGTCGCGAATTTCAATAACGGCATTCGGATCAACAAGCCCTAAACTAGAGGTCACTTGGCGAATTTGACTAATTGAGCGTGAGCCATTGGTTGAACCATAGCCGATAAAAGCTATAGGTTTGCCTTGCCATTCTTTACCCACATAATCCAAGGCATTCTTCAGTGCTGGACTATAGCCATGGTTATATTCAGGGCTAATGAAGATAAACGCCTGCGCCTGCGCAATTTTATCCGCCCATTGCTGTTGTTTCGGCTGATCATAGATGCCTGTCGCAGGTGGGTGAGAACCTGCAAATAAAGGTAAGTCCCATTCTTTAAGATCAACAACTTCGGTTTGAATATCTTTTAATGCGAGTTCAGTCATTGCTTGCTGTACCCAATTGGCGACTTTGATCGCTGTGCGACCTTCCCGAACACTACCAACAATAATATAAATCAGCATGTTTGAATTCCTATGCGTTATTGCTTTGATTTTTAAAAATGAATGCTTTTAATTGATCTTATACTTTTCTTTAGCGTAAAAAAAAGCTCTCATTTGAGAGCTTTTATGTTACATCAGTTTAATACCTTGCTGACCTGCTGGGGTGACTTTGAAGATTTCGACTTCAAAAGTAATATTTTTGCCTGCCAGTGGATGATTAAAATCAATCTCAGTGATGCCATCATTGACTGATTTTACGATGCCAAACAAGGTTGCTTTGGCTTTATCTTCAAATTCAATCATATGCCCAACAATCGGACGTTGCTCAAATTTAACAGTGTCGAAGGTTTGAATATTCTCAGGATTCCAAGGGCCAAACGCGTCTTCAGGTGGCAAGTGAACGGTACGACGATCGCCTGCACGTAAGCCAAAAAGTGCTTTTTCGAAGTGAGGAAGTAAATTACCATCACCGATCACTAAAGTGACAGGCTCATCACGCCCACGAGTATTGTCGATTTCAACACCATTTTCGATGGATACTGAAAAATGTAATGCGACTTTTGAGCCATCTTGAATGCGAATTTCTTCGTTTGGTTGAATAATTTCAGTCATCTTATGCATCCGCGTTTTGGCTGCGTTTCTTCTCAAGGAAGAAAGTATCGATTAGCAGCAAAATTGTACCCAATGTAATCGCACTATCTGCAAGGTTAAAAGCAGGGAAGTGACTATTTTGATAGTAAAAATGGATAAAATCGACCACATAGCCCAAGCTGACACGATCAATTAAATTCCCTATAGCACCACCTAAGATAAGCGCAATCGCCATTGGCAGAATAACCAGTGTCTTTGGCATCCGCATCAACCAAAATACGAAAATGATTGAAACGAAGCCAGCCAATGAGGTGAAAAAGTAACGTTGCCAACCACCAGCATCAGATAAAAAGCTAAATGCTGCACCATAATTATGAAGTAGAGTCCAATTTAAAAAAGGCAATACAGGTACAGGGTCTGCATAGTTTAAATGCGAGCTTGCAATCCATTTGGTCCATTGATCCAATACAATGGCAAGAACTGAAAGTCCTAGCCATAGTACGTTGTGTGGGTAAAATTGGAACAAGCCCTTTTTTGCTTGTGTATTAGGCATACTTTCTCACTTCGCCACTACCAGTGACATTGACGATACAACGAGCGCATAAACCAGCATGACCAACGTGTGTATTCACATCTGGCAATACATGCCAACAACGTACACATTTCTCACCATCTGCAGCTGAAATTTTCACGCGTAATCCTGCGAGATCAGTGCTTTCACCTTGTTCAGCATATGGGTGAACGATGACTTGAGATGTGATTAACACGAAACGTAGTTCATCAGCCAATTGGTTTAACAGTTTTTGTAATGCTTCATCTGCCCAAAGTTCGACTTTTGCAGACAAGTTACTGCCGATGAGTTTAGCGTTACGTGCGGCTTCAATCTGTTTATTTACTGCTGATTTTACGCTAATCAATGTTTGCCAATCTGCTTCAGACAGTAAGTTTGCTGTTGATGCAGTTGGAATATCATACCATTCAGCAGTGAACACATATTTACCTGTTTGCTCAGGAATCAGTGGCCAAGCTTCTTGTGCGGTGAAGCTCAAGATTGGTGACATCCAACGAACAAAAGCTTGCACGATATGATATAGCGCAGTTTGTGCAGAACGACGTGCTTGTGAATCCGCTTTGGTGGTGTACTGACGATCTTTGATGATATCGAGATAGAAGCCACCTAAGTCATTAATACAGAAGTTGGTCAATGCGTTGGTGACAATGTGAAAATTCATCTCTTCATAGGCTTGCTGAATGGTTTTTTGCACATCAGCAGCACGTTGTAAGATGTATTGATCTAATGCAATCAATTCATTGACTGGTAATGCATCTGTCGATGGTTTGAAGCCATTCAAGTTTGCCAACAAGAAACGTAAGGTATTACGAATACGACGATAACCATCTGATGCGCGGCTAAAGATTTCTTTACCTGCGGTCATTTCATAGCGATAGTCAGCAGATGCAATCCAGAAACGTAAACCATCAGCACCCATATCTTTGATAATGTCTTGTGGGGTGATGATGTTGCCTAATGACTTAGACATTTTACGACCTTTCTCATCCACCACGAAACCGTGAGTGAGTAAGCCTTTATATGGTGCACGTTGATTAATCGCAATTGAGGTTAACAATGACGATTGGAACCAACCACGATGTTGGTCTGAACCTTCAAGATATAGATCAGCAGGATCCTGTAATTCTTCACGTTCACGCAATACCGCATAATGTGTTGTACCAGAGTCAAACCAAACGTCTAGCGTATCGCGTACAGCATTGTATTGTTCAGCATCCGCACCAATAAAATCGCTAGCATCACGGTTATACCAACCATCAATCCCTTCTTGTTCGATCAGTTGAGCCACTTCTTCGATCAATTCAGGCGTACGCGGGTGTAATGCATTGGTATCTTTATGCACAAAGAATGGGATTGGCACACCCCAAGTACGTTGACGTGAAATACACCAGTCAGGGCGACCTTCAATCATTGATTGAATACGATTTTTACCCCAATCTGGAACAAATTCGATGTCATTTTCAATCGCATTTAGTGCGGTTTGACGCAAGCCTTGGGCATCCATGCTGATGAACCACTGCGGTGTCGCACGGAAAATGATAGGCGTTTTATGACGCCAGCAATGTGGATAGCTATGTTTAATCGGTTGATGTGCCCATAAACGACCCACAGCACCTAATGCTTCGATAATTTTTGGATTGGCTTTATAAATGTGCTCGCCCGCAAAAATCGGTGCAGTCTGTAAATACACACCATTGCCACCGACTGGATTATCGACTTTTAGATTGTATTGTAAGCCTACTTTATAGTCGTCCACACCGTGTCCAGGCGCAGTATGTACCGCACCCGTACCACTGGTTGCAATCACGTGCTCACCAACAATTACTGGAACTTGACGATCAGTAATTAAAGGATGTTGCAATAATAGGTTTTCGATTACAGCGCCTTTAAAATCAGCCAGTACGACTTGATTTTCGAGCTTATAACGTTCGATTGCTGATTCAACTAAATCTTTGGCAAGAATAAAGTTTTGCAAGCCGTGGTCAGTTGTAACTTGAACAAGTTGATAATCAATGTCGGCATGTACAGCAACTGCTTGGTTCGCAGGCAGCGTCCAAGGCGTTGTTGTCCAAATCACGATGTCCGTCACATCTTGCACGTTGATGTTTAAACGTGCGCTTAAATCTTTAAGATCAACAACCGTAAAGCCAACATCAATCGCATCTGATTTTTTATCTTCGTATTCAACTTCTGCTTCAGCCAGTGCAGAACCACAGTCTAAACACCAGTTCACAGGTTTTAAGCCTGGTTCGATGTGACCTGCTTTTGCAATTGCGCCCAACGAACGAACAATGTCCGCTTCTTGCTTAAAGTTCATGGTGAGGTACGGATTATCCCAGTCACCAAATACGCCCATACGCACAAAGTCTTTTTTCTGTAATTCGACTTGCGTCAATGCATATTCACGACACGCTTTACGGAAAGTTGATGCATCGACTTTGACACCCACTTTACCGACTTTTTCTTCAACTTTAAGTTCGATTGGAAGACCGTGGCAGTCCCAACCCGGGACATAAGGCGCATCGAAGCCATCCATGATACGGCTTTTAATGATGATATCTTTTAAAACTTTATTGACTGCGTGACCTAAATGGATTTGACCATTGGCATATGGAGGACCATCATGCAGTACATATTTTTTCTTACCAATACGCGATGTGCGAATCTGCTGATAAATGTTGTCGGCATACCACTCTTCTAACCATTTGGCTTCACGCACAGCCAAATTTGCTTTCATGGCAAATTCAGTATCAGGCAAATTGAGTGTGGCTTTATAATCCACTGCATTTTCAGGAGTTTGCTTATCGCTCATGCAAGTTTTCTTCCAGTTTTATCAGTCTAAACTGACATGTATTACAAATGAAATTTAAATTTAAAAAGGAAATTCTGGTGCGCGTTCACGATAGTCTCGTAATTTTTGCACATCATCATCGATTCCAGCTTTGAGTGCTTCAAGCGAAGGATAATTCAGTTCACCATGTAGATAGTGAAGGAAGGTTACCCGCATCAATAAGCCATACAGATTAGCAGAAACATCAGGAAAATGTACTTCTAATCGCCACTCTGGATGTTCTTGTTTGATGGCTGGACGTGTTCCGACATGACCTGCGCCAAATAAACTGTCGGCTTGATAGCCTGCAATCCCGTTTAAAGCAGGATCAGTGTGTTTTGCTTTTGCTGTGAGTGAGGCATTTTCACAGACGACATCCACCGCATAAATTCCACTTAAGCACGGTTTATGACGGTTTAAACGAACATTGATGGTTGGAAAATCTAGGGTACGTCCAATTTGATCGCCATATTGCACACGCCCTGTAATGCTGTAAGGACGACCTAACAATTTTGCCGCTAATGCCAGATCACCTTCTTGTAGAACCTGACGAATACGGGTTGAACTAACGCGTTCATCATTTAAAGCCACGGTATTTAAATTAGTGACATCAAAGCCGTAGTTACGTAAAAACTCACTATTACCTTGGCGATCTTTACCAAAATGGAAATCATCACCCAGTACTAGGCTTTGTGCATTCAGTTTTAATTTGAGTAAGTCAGCAAATTCGGTGGCATTTAAACTTCTAAAATATTGATCAAACCTAGCGACAGCAATGTAATCTACGCCGAGCTCTGTTAAATATTCTACTTTTTCTCTAAGCGAGCTAATACGTGGTGGAGCATCATAACCTTTAAAAAATTCAAGCGGTTGTGGCTCGAAAATCATCACTAATGTTTTTAAGCTTTTGGCATCTGCCAATGTTTTGAGCTGGCTAATCATCGCTTGATGACCAAGATGGACACCATCAAAATTGCCAATCGTTACCGCAGTCGGTGGCAACTGAAAATCTGGCGATAATGCGTTGAGACGAAGCAACTTCATGGGCGTTAAATTCAGCGAATTTTGCAAAGGCTATATATTGCCATATTCTCAGCGTTTCGTCTTGTTGTTGTGTTTTTACACAGGAAAATTTCAATATTTAAAGTTTTATTATCAATAAAATTGATTAATTAAATAAAAATAAATCAATTTTTCTTATTTATAGGTTGAATTAAAATAACTACATAGTCGCTTGATATTGAGAAAGAGATGAAAAAGCCGTTTTATCAGCTAGAGCAGAGCACCGATGTAATTCGCCATTTTACCCCAAACTGGTTTACTGCAACTATGGGTACGGGTGTGGTGGCGATGATTTTAGCACAGCTACCTTTTGCTTCATCTCTGTTATTTATGCTTGCGGCTAAATTATGGCAGTTAAATATTCTGTTATTTAGCACATTCACTCTTCTTTATGGCTTACGCTGGATTCTATTTCCAACTGAAGCAAAACAGATTTTTAGCCATCCCAATATGAGTCTATTTTTGGGTGCTATACCGATGGGCTTAGCCACGATTGCCAATGGTTTTCTCAGTTTTGGGATGCATTTATATGGTGATATAGCTGTTCAGATTGCGACTTATCTGTGGTATATCGATGTTGTTCTTGCAGTCGTGATTGCATGGGTGGTGCCATTCTGTATGTTTAGCTGCCAAGATCATCAATTACAACGGATGACTGCGGTATGGTTACTCCCGATCGTAGCGTGTGAAGTCGCTGCTAGCTCTGCGGGGCTGCTATTACAGCATTTAGCAGCAGATCAGCATGCGTTAACCATTTTGATCACAGGCTATGTGTTGTGGGGTATTTCAGTATTACCTGCTTTTGCAATCTTAACCATTTTGATGCTACGCCTTGCCTTGCATCAATTACCAGAGAAAGAAGTCGCGATTTCAAGCTGGTTGTGTCTAGGCCCGATTGGTACAGGTGCGTTGGCGTTATTATTATTGGGTGAACAAGCCCCACGCATTATGCAGGCGATGGGGTTCGAAGGCTTAGCGACATTACTTCCAGCCTTAGGTATTGTGGCAAGTTTGGTGCTATTAGGTTTTGGTTTATGGTGGTTTGGGATTGCGATTTTGACCACACTGCGGCATATGCGTACTGGCATTCCATTTAACTTAGGTTGGTGGGGACTGACTTTCCCCTTCGGTGTGTTTATCTTGGCGATCTTTAACTTGGCGCATCAATTACATATCGATTTCTTACAGTACGCGGCTGTGGTTTTAAGTCTGTTGTTGGTTGGCTTGTGGGCATTGGTAATGAAGAAAACACTGGCAGGAGCATATAGTGGTCAATTATTTTTCTCTCCCTGTTTGGTCGCCTTACAGCAGAAGATGCAATAATATCGAGGTGTGCTGAAGCACACCTTTTTTGTGTCTCTATTTTGATTTGAACGAGTCTTTTTTATGAATGATGATGTTGCTCTGATTATGGCTTTGCCGAATGAATCCAAAGGGTTGTTTGAACAAGCAGGCATTGACGTTCATTACAGTGGCATCGGCAAAATTAATGCAGCATTCAAGGCATTTGAAGTGATTCAAAAGACAGGCTGTAAAACGCTGATCAATCTAGGCAGTGCAGGTAGTTCACATTTCGACGCGCACAGTCTGGTTGAGGTGGTCACTTTTGTACAGCGCGATATGGATGTGTCTCCCTTAGGTTTTGCCGTAGGTGTGACACCGATGGATGATGAGATTCCTGCGGAGATCCATACTCAGCCTCATTTTGAGATTTTACCTAAAGGGATCTGCGGCACAGGGGATTCTTTTGAAACAGGGATTCCTAAAGTCAGTTGTAACCTCGTCGATATGGAAGCCTATGCTTTGGCCAAAGTGTGTCAAAAGCTTGGGGTACGTTTGATTTCGGTCAAATATATTACAGATGGTGCCAATGATACTGCGCATCTGGACTGGGAAGAGAATCTGTTGCTTGGTGCGCAAAAGTTGCTAGCGCTCTATCAGGCACATTTTTAAGTGTAAAGATTAAACGTTATAGCGTGTAAGAGTTGAATTTTTGGTATGTATTTGAAATTAATATGTTATTTTATTTGGAATTCGTGTAAGCGCCATTATGTTAAAAAAGTAAAAATGAATTTCTGATTGGGCTATCTGAACATTTCAAGTATAGAATTATCCTTGATATTTGAGGCGTTAAATATGAATGATATTCCTGAAATTATTTGGCCTAGTGGCTATACAACACATTTATTTACTTTTAGATATAATTTTGAAAATATTCCTGTTCTTATCAAAGATGCACTTTACTTTGAAGACTTTGATATCGCAGGAAAAATTAGATTGTACTATATAAAAAATGATGAACCAATTTTGTTATATAATCATATGAATTTAAATGATAATTTAATAATGGTATATATGGATAATAAAGGAAATTCAAAGAAAAACTTTAATTTTATAGTGGATTCTTTAAACCTCCAAACAGATGATATATTATGGATTAAAACTGTTGTGGATGATTAGAAACAATATTTATTATGGAAAATTAGAATAATGCTCCTTATACGAAATTATTTATTTTTTTGTATTTAGTATCAATATCTTGGTTAGATTATGAAAAGGTTTGTATGTGATTTTTATGTTACTTAATCTTTTTGGAAACTTATAAACATTCTCATACATTGAAGAAAAAAGCGACTATCACAGTCGCTTTTTAAGTTTATTTCAATCGTTAAAATTAAGGCTTTTAATGAAAGAAAAATTTAACGTGGTATCACGCCATATAGCATCAGGTGAACGGTGTGCTCAATGGTACGTTGGTACATACTACGGTTTCGCAGAGTTTTACCTGTGACCATTTCCATTTGTGTTGAAAAATCAGCATAGTTTTGTGTAATCGCCCAAATATTAATAATGAGTAATTCAGGATCAATATCTTGAGACAATTTGCCTTGTTCTTGCCACGTTTGAATGACTTTAGTTTTACGTTTAAATAACTTCTTCAAAGGACCTTTTAAGATCGGCAAAATATGCGGTGCGCCCTGAATAATTTCCAATGCAAACAAACGCGAAGCCTTTGGCTGATCACGCGAGCTTTCGAGCTTTTGAGTCAGATAATTCGTAATTGCTTCGGTAGGTTCAAGTTCAGATTCTAAATTTTGCAACGGTGCTAACCATTTCTGTAAAACGGTTGTAAGCACTTCAACATAAAGGGACTCTTTATTTTCATAATAATAGAAAATATTTGACTTATGCATATTAGCAAGCTGTGCAATCTCGTCCAAACTGGCACCGCTAAACCCATAGACGGAAAAAACATCTAGGGCAGCATTCAGCAGTTGATTGCGCTTTTGTGTACTTTTTTTCTGTTCCATCTGCGAGCTTGATTCAAAAAATGTCATTGACATTGTAAGATAATTTGTCGGATTTGTGCACAACGGCAACGTTTTTTTGTCGAAAAAAACACACTTCCAAGATGAATTGTTGCGATGTGTTTGATAATTCTTGAAATCTAAAAATACATTTACATATTTTGTTAATAATTCGCTCTACTCTCGTAGATCAAAAAATCATTTTTGCTTTTTTATGGTGCGGATTGTGAGGGCAGATGCGGTTTAAGTTGCCAAAACCGCATCGAGAACTTGTTGTTCTAATTGTGAAAAAGCAATACTTTTCTTACGAGGTCGGGGTAAATTCACTTGAAAGCTCTGCGCAATATGCCCTTGGTCAAGCAAAATGATGCGATCAGCCAACTGTACGGCTTCACTCACATCATGCGTCACCAAGATCGCGGTAAAACCTTGTTCTTTCCAAAGACGTTCAATCAGCGTTTGCATTTCTAAGCGTGTCAGTGCATCCAAAGCCCCTAATGGTTCATCGAGCAATAAAATTCTTGGCGAGTGTGATAAAGCACGCGCTAAAGCCGCTCTTTGACGCTGACCACCTGAAAGTTGAGTTGGCCACTGGTTCGCCTTTTCTTTTAAACCTACTTTTTCTAATAATGTTTCTGCTAGTTGATATTTATCTTTTGATAAACCTAATTGTGCATTTTGTAATATATTTTTCCAAGGCAATAAACGTGGATCTTGAAACATCACACGAATATCATCACTGGTAATGCCTTCACGGAAATGACGAACAGATTGGAATTTAATTTCGCCGTAACTGGCTTTTTCTAGTTGGGCAATTAATCGAAGTAAGGTACTTTTACCACAACCACTCCGTCCTACTATGGCAACAAATTCACCTGCCTCAATATTCAAGTCTAAATCTTCTAAGACTTTGACATCACCATAAAATTTATAGAGTTGTTCAATCAGAATCGTTGCACCATTCACTGGGGTTGCAGTTGTTTCTGCTTCTGTGACAGGTTGAAGCCGATGATCTTCATAAAAGTTTAAATTTAAGTTACTCATTTTGATTTCTCCCTTTTACTTTTGATAGCCTGCGTGCCAGCGCAATAAATAATGCTCTAAGGCTTGAGCCAGTACATCTGCGAGTTTTCCAAGCAGGGCGTAGAGCAAGATGCCAACTAGAACTATATCTGTCTGTAAAAACTCACGTGCGTTCATGGTCATATAGCCAATGCCTGCTTGAGCTGATATGGTTTCTGCAACAATTAATAACACCCAAACTAAACCCAAAGAAAAACGTAGACCCACCAAAATCGATGGCATTGCACCCGGTAGAATGATTTCTTTATAGAGCTGCCAACGATTAAGACCATAACTTTTACCCATTTCGATCAATTGAGGGTCAACCGAACGGATGCCATGATAGGTATTGATATAAATAGGGAAAAATACACCGACGGCGACTAAAAAAAGTTTGGCGGTTTCATCAATACCAAACCACAGAATCACCAGTGGAATTAGCGCAAGTGCAGGGATGTTGCGCACCATTTGTAAGGTGGTATCCAGTAGCGTGGATGCGATGCGAGAAGAACCATTTAATAGCCCTAAAATCAGTCCTAAACCACCGCCAATCAATAAACCGAGTAAAGCACGGCCTGCGCTGACTTTGACATGATGCCAAAGTTCACCACCGATCAGTAAGTGCCAAAAAGCACTGACCACAGCGGTTGGTGCAGGTAAAATCCGACTTTGCAATAAACCACTACTCGATGCGATTTGCCAAATAAGCACCAGTAAAATTGGAAATAACCAAGGGAGCAAACCTTTACCAATGCTTAGTGTTCCACGTGAAACATGATCTAAAAGCAGCTTTGCACTCATGTTGTCTCCTTAGTCAAGGTTTTTGGCTCTTTCACATCTGGAACATAGTTATTGGCAATGATTTCACCAAAAGGCCCTGTTAAATGTGGTTGTGCCAATTTCTCTCTTGTTTTGAGTGGTAATAGTGGAAATACCAATTCTGCAAAACGAATCGACTCTTCTAAATGCGGATAACCTGAGAAGATAAAAGTATCAATGCCTAAATCGGCATACTCTTGAATACGTGCTGCAACAGTTTTAGGATCACCGACTAAGGCTGTACCTGCGCCGCCACGGACTAAACCAATACCTGCCCATAAGTTGGGTGAGACTTCAAGTTGGTCTTTACGCCCGCCGTGCAGAGCTGCCATGCGTTGCTGACCGATAGAATCCATTTGTGCAAATTTTTTCTGAGCTGCTGCAATAGTGTCATCATCTAAATATTGAATGAGCTCATCTGCCGCTGCCCAAGCTTGTGCATCGGTTTCACGAACGATGACATGTAAACGAATTCCATAATTGAGGGTACGACCTTTGGCTGCTGCTTTTGCTTTTAAGTGTTCGATTTTTTCTTTTACTGCAGCAGGAGGTTCGCCCCATGTTAAGTAAGTATCCACTTGTTCTGCTGCGAGTTCAGTTGCATCTGCTGAAGAGCCACCAAACCACAACGGAGGATAAGGTTGCTGTACCGGTGGGTAAAGTAATTTAGCATCATCAACGCTCAAGCGCTCACCATGAAAAGTAAACGACTCGCCTGTATGTGATCGAGTGAGAATCTCACGCCATATTTTTACGTATTCTGATGCAGTTTTATAACGGGTACTGTGATCTTCATACAGACCATCACCTTTCAGTTCTTGTTCATCACCGCCAGTAACAAGATTCAGTAAAATACGGCCATTAGAGAGACGATCGAACGTGGCTGCCATACGAGCAGCAAGTGCCGGAGTGGTAATCCCAGGACGGAGAGCCACGAGAAATTTAAGGTGCTTGGTGGCATCAATTAAACTCGCGGCGGTAATCCAAGGATCTTCACAAGAGCGTCCAGTTGGAATCAACACACCTGCATATCCAAGATTATCTACAGCCACGGCAATCTGTTTCATATAAGCATGATCGACCTGACGTGCACCCTTACTGGTGCCTAAATAGCGACTGTCACCGTGAGTGGGGATAAACCAAAAAATATTCATGTCGATGTTCCTATATATTATTGAGCGGGCCAAACTGCCTGTTTGATATTGATCGATTTGGGAATAAGACCTTGCTGGGTGAAAATGTCTGCCAATTGTTGTTGCTCGGCAATCACTTTGCTGTTGAGTGAAGCGGCTGTAGAAGGGCGAGGGCGACGTTGAATAAAGAGTTCACTGGTGGAAGTATTTAAACCTGTACTCTGTCCAATGCTTTTTGCCGTTTCGATCTGATGTGATTGCACCCATTTATCTGCGAGATTGATTTGCTTAATTAAATCCAATGTTGCTTTTGGATGTTGCTGTACGAAGCTCGGTGCAGCAAGGTAAAAAGTATAATTTGGACTCAAACCCTTACCTGTTGTGAGTATCCGAGCTTGGTCTTCCAATTGGGCTGAAGCATAGTAAGGATCCCAAATGGCCCAAGCATCTACTGCTCCTTTTTGAAAGGCAGCTCGTGCGTCAGCAGGTGTTAGCCAAATCGGCGTAATATCGCTCCATTTCAATCCAGCCTTACGAACAGCCTGCACCAGTAAATAATGTGAGCTTGAGCCTTTCTGTAGAGCAATTCGTTTGCCTTTCAAATCTTTCAGTTGCTTGATCGTTGAATTCTTCGGTACTAGAATCGCTGAGGAAAGTGGCTTAGCTGCCTCATAAGCAAAGTAATACAACGGTTTGCCTGCTGCCTGTGCATAGACGGGTGGTGTATCACCTGTTACCCCAATATCTAGAGAACCTACCGCTAGAGCCTCCAAAATTTGTGGTCCTGCTGGAAATTCATTCCAGCTAATTTTGGCGTTTGGAAATTCTTGCTCGAATAACTTTTGCTGCTTGGCGATTGCAAAGTTGATCGAGCTTTTTTGAAAACCAATGCGTAGTTCTTTCACGCTAGGATCAATCGCCCAAACTGAGCTGCTAAATGCTGTACTCAAGCTCGTCATCACCACTAGATATTTTAAATGTTTAAACCAGCTATTCTTGTTCGATTGAGCATAGTGCATTGTGGATTCCTTATATTTGTTTTGACGAGCTAGACAATGCGGTTATAGGTATTGTCTAGCTGCATTTATTTCACTTGATTTTTAAGGACTGCATCTTGAATCACGAGTTGCTTTGGAATGAGTTTCTGAGCAAAGAAAGCATCGGCAACATATTGCTGTTCTTTAGCGACTTTTTCAGAGATCGGTTGAACACCAAAGCCCATACGTGAGATCGACGTTTTTAAAATATCGAATTCAAGCGCTGTTGGTTTTTCTAATAGTTTTGCAGCATCATCAGGATGCGTTTTAACCCAATCTGTGGTTTGATTCAGAGTATTAACCAAAGTATTCAGTACTTCAGGATTCGTCTCAGCAAATTTTCGATCAGCCAAATAAAATTGATGATTACTCACCAAGTGCTCACCATTTGCAATCACCCGTGCTTGGATTTGATGTTCTGCTGCGGCGAAAAACGGGTCCCAAATTACCCAAGCATCGACCACTCCTTTTTCAAAAGCAGCACGGGCATCTGATGGTGGAAGATAAATCGGTTGAATATCATTTAAAGTAAGATTGTTTGCTTCCAAAAGTTTCAGTAATAAATAGTGAACATTCGAGCCTTTATTGAGTGCGACACGTTTGCCTTTCAGGTCTTGAATGGATTGAATCGGAGAGTCTTTTTGCACAATCAAGGCTTCCGCTGTTGGTGCAGCGGGTTGATTGGCTACATAAACCAAATTAGGATTCGCTGCCTGCGCAAAAATGGGTGGTGCTTCGCCTGCTTCACCAAAAACCACGCTTCCAACATTCAATCCCTCCAGTAATTGTGGTCCTGCAGGGAACTCGACCCATTTTAGATTTACACCTTGAGCCGCTAGATTTTTTTCTAATTCACCTTTTGCTTTCACGATTGGCAAGATGCCGTATTTCTGGAAGCCAATATTTAATGTTGTGGTTTCTTGTTTTGTAGATGAGGTCTGTTGCTGCTCAGGTTTTTTTGTACAACCTGCAACGCCCATTAAACTCGCCAGACTTGCTGCAATAATGGTGTATGTCGCCCATGAACGATTGATAGAAATAGCCATGTTGGTTGTGCTCCCCGACAAATCAAATGATTTAAATAAGATGAGCGACTAAGCTAAAACTTTTTTTATTACGAAAAAAATAAATAATCGGGCTTTGCTTATGAAGAAAATTGCAAAATAGAAAAATGCATAATTATATCTATGGAGTGAATAATAGAAGCTGACTTAATAATTATTAAGTTTATGATTTTATATGGTTTTCAAATGTTGATAATTAAAAATGTGGTTCTTCAAAAAATTATATAAGCAGAAAAAATGAGCTTACATAGATATCATTATCAGAAATAACGATATCTATGCAGCCTAGTATTACTAAATTAAAGCCTTTTTAAATACCAAAGAATTGCGC
>Ga0209599_10000910_pt1 | contig 16102 bp, 14 predicted proteins | sample Shrwel_input2_FT_FD_187534 | JGI IMG/M metagenome (GOLD analysis project Ga0209599, IMG submission 187534) | Subsurface microbial communities from deep shales in Ohio, USA - Utica-3 well 1 S input2 FT (SPAdes) (version 2) ... | reverse complement strand
AACTTGCCTTCTGTCTCCATGAGTCGCTCCCAAAGAGCGGGAAGCTACACAAATCAGGGGCTGGTGAATAGTCTGGGGCGTCATCGCTTATGGGTGTTAGGGCAATGGCATTCATGCGATTGCCCTGGGTCTTCCCCTCGCCCCAAACACTGTTTCACCGGATAATTGCACCATGGACCCCATCGAACTGCCCCGCCCCTTTTCTGCGTTCAGCGCCGAGCTGGCCGAACGCCCGCTGACGGGCGGGCGGCCACGACTGATTGCCGCGCGCAGCGATGCCGAAGCAGTGATCACCTGGTTGCGCGAATACCAGGACTCGCCACATACCTTTAACAATTACCGCAAGGAGGCCGAGCGGCTGCTGCTGTGGTGCGAAGGCCGTGGCCAGGCGCTGGCCGGACTGGGACGGGAAGACGTGCTGGATTACCAGCAGTTTTTAGGCAACCCGCAGCCGGCAGCGCGCTGGATTGGCCCGGCACGGCCACGCCAGCACCCCGACTGGCGGCCATTTACCGGCGCGCTGGCAGCGTCCAGCGTGCGTCAGGCCATGACCATCCTCGGGGCGCTGTTTCAGTACCTGCTCGACGCCGGCTACCTGCATGCCAACCCGCTGGCGCTGGCCCGGCGCAGCAAACGCGCGCTGCAAGGCCCGCCCACCGTGGAGCGCTATCTGGAAGCATCCAGCTGGCGTGCGGTGCTGGACACGCTGGACGCACTGCCCCAGCATGGCCCGCGCGATATTCAGCACTACGAGCGGGCGCGCTGGCTGCTGCACCTGCTGTATCTGACCGGGGCGCGTCGCTCCGAAGTGGCGCAGGCGGTGATGGGCGACTGGTTTCAGCGCAAGGGCCTGTGGTGGTGGCGGGTGGTGGGCAAGGGCAACAAGCAGGGCGATATTCCGGTCAGCGATGCGCTGCTGGCCGCGCTGCAGCGCTACCGCCAGCACTGTGGCCTGAGCGATTTGCCCAGCCCTGGCGAACTCACCCCGCTGGTAGGCCGGATCAACCGCCCTGGCGCGCTGGACACGCTGAGCGACAAGGCGATTTACCTGATTGTCAAACAAGTGTTCCGCCTGGCAGCCGAACGCTATCCGGCGCAGGCCGACACCCTGCTGGCCGCCTCCACCCACTGGCTACGCCATACTGCCGCCTCGCATCAGCTGGACGCTGGCGTGCCGCTGCTGGTGGTCAGCCAGAACTTGCGCCACAGCACCATTCAGACCACCCGGAAATACCTGCACACCGAAGACGACGCCCGCCACCAGGCCAGCCAGCTGCATGGCTTGCGCCGGCCAGAGTAGCGTCAGCGTCAAGGTGCCCATCTCTGCTGCCTACCGTGCAGCCACGCCAACCCCGCAAAAAGGAACATCCATGAGCCAAGGCGAAATCCGCATTACCCTGACCCAGCAGGCCGACTACCAGTTTCTGATTGATTTTGGCCCCAACCTGCCCAGCCTGCTGGCCGACGAACCAGAACCGCTGGGCCACGGCCTGGGTCCGGCACCCAGTCATCTGCTGGTGTCTGCCGCCGCCAACTGTCTGGCCGCCAGCCTGCTGTTTTCCCTGCGCAAATTCAAGCAAAATCCTGACCCGATCCGCGCTGAAGCCAGCGGGGTGATTGAACGCAATGAAGCAGGCCGCCTGCGCATGAGTACCATCAATGTGACCTTGCAACTGGGCCGCAAGGCGGTGGAAATGGAGCATCTGCAACGGGTGCTGGAGACATTCGAGAGTTTTTGCACCGTGTCGCAGAGCATTCAGAGCGGGGTACAGGTGAACGTGGTGGTCGAAGACGCCGACGGCGTGCGGGTGAAGTAAGCCGGCAGTGCACCCGGCCCGGTGCGTCGCCGTGACAGGCGCGACGCACCGGCTTGGGAGGCTGGTGGGTCGGCAATAAACCCATTGGCAGCGCAGCATGATTACGCAGCACACCCTCGCTGCCAAGCCGGTGTCCGAGTGCTATTGTGCCATGACAGGCAGGGGAATGTCGGGTAGAACTGTGGCCAGAAACATACACTTAAAACATTCGTTTGAAAAACAGTTGCCACTGCCCGGTTTTGCCATTACATTTACCCCGCCAACACGCCATCCAGCAAGGACGGCGAACCTACACGGAGAGACATCATGCCTGCATACAAAGCCCCGCTGCGCGATTTTGATTTTGTTCTGAACGAGGTGATTCAGGTTCAAAACGTGATTCCTTCCCTGCCTGGCTACGAAGAAGCCACGCAGGATGTGTTCGCGTCCTACCTGGAAGCCGCAGCCAAGTTCTGCGAAAACGAACTGGCTCCAATCAACCGCGCCGCCGACGAAGAGGGTTGCAGCTTCAACCCGGCTGACCACAGCGTCACCACCCCGACCGGTTTCAAGCACGCCTACCAGCAATACTGCGAGCTGGGCTTTACCGGCCTGGACTGTGACCCGGCCTATGGCGGCCAGGGCATGCCCAAGGTACTGGCTTTCCCGATGATGGAAATGCAATGCTCGGCCAACGTGGCCTGGTCGATGTACCCCGGCCTGAGCCACGGCGCTTACTCGGCCATCCACGCCCATGGCACGGAAGAACAAAAAGCTACTTACCTGCCAAAGCTGGTGGATGGCAGCTGGACCGGCACCATGTGCCTGACCGAACCACACTGCGGCACCGACCTGGGCCTGCTGAAAACCAAGGCCGAACCGAACGGTGACGGCAGCTACAGCATCACCGGTACCAAAATCTTCATCTCCGCCGGCGAGCACGACCTGAGCGACAACATCATTCACCTGGTGCTGGCCCGCCTGCCGGATTCGCCCAAGGACGTGAAGGGCATTTCGCTGTTTATCGTGCCGAAGTTCCACGCCGACGGCAGCCGCAACCCGGTGGCCTGCGGCGCGCTGGAACACAAGATGGGCATCAAGGCCAACGCCACGGCGGTGATCAACCTCGACGGTGCCAAGGGCTATCTGATTGGCGAACGCGACAAGGGCCTGGCCTGCATGTTCACCATGATGAACGCCGCCCGTCTGGGCTGCGGCATGCAAGGCCTGGGCCTGGGTGAAGCCGCCTTCCAGGGCGCGCTGACTTATGCTCGCGAACGCCTTCAGATGCGCGCACTGACCGGGCCGAAAGCCCCGGAAAAAGCCGCCGACCCGATCATCGTCCATCCGGACGTGCGTCGCATGCTGCTGACGCAAAAAGCCTACACCGAAGCGGGCCGCGCCATGACTGCCTGGCTGGCACTGCAACTGGACATCGAAGAAAAATCCGCTGACGAGCAAGCCCGCGCCGACGCCGCCGACCTGGTGGCACTGCTGACCCCGGTGGCCAAGGCCTTCATGACCGACAACGGCTATACCGCCACCAATATGGGCATGCAGGTGTTTGGCGGCCATGGCTTTATCCGCGAATGGGGCATGGAGCAGCTGGTGCGCGACTGCCGCATCTCGCAACTCTACGAAGGCACCAACGGGATCCAGGCCATCGACCTGCTGGGTCGCAAGGTGCTGATGGACCAAGGCCAGAAGCTGCGCAAGTTCACCAAGCAGGTGCACAAGTTCTGCGAAGCCAACAGCAACGACTCGCGTCTGAAAGACATGGTTGACGCACTGGCCAAGCTGTTGAAGGACGTAGGCGACGTGACCATGCATGTGGGCATGCAGTCGATGATGAACCGCGACGAAGCCGGCGCTGCCGCCACCGACTACCTGCGCCTGATTGGCCACCTGACCTATGGTTTCTTCTGGCTGTGGATGAGCAAGGTAGCGCTGGAAAAACTGGATGCCGGCAGCGGCGAAAAGGCTTTCTACGATGCCAAACTGACTACGGCCCGCTTCTACTTTGCCAAGCTGTTCCCGGAAGTGCACAGCCTGATGGTCACCCTGAAGGCCGGCGCCAAGCCGCTGATGGAGCTGGATGAAGCGCACTTTGCGTTTTAAATCCTGAATGCCTGTCGCCAGCATGGCGGCGGCAGGCTGTGTGCATCGTGTGTTGTGATGGACAACATGCCCTTGACACCGCGTTTCCGAGCATTTCGGCAGCGCGGTGTTTTTTTATCTGCCAGGGGTATGACAAGTAGTTTTACGAATTGCTCAGCGCATCCTCAACGCCTATACTGCCGCATCCGTTATTCCATTGGCGAATACCGGTCGGCGTCAACGTAACCGGTTCAGCCGCACGATGCGCCGTTTATCCGTGAGCGTTCTCATAGCCTAACTAAGGATGTCCATCATGCATGTTCCCTACTTTTGGTTCGTTCTGGCGGCATTTGCGCTGGTGATCGAGATGATATTTGGCACGTTCTACCTGCTGGTGGCCGGTGTGGCTGCCATGCTGGCCGGGCTGGCCGGCGTGGGGGGCTATCTCGACCTGCCTGGCCAAATATTTCTGACCATCAGTCTGACAGCCCTGGGTTGCTGGCAGCTGTGGCAATATCAGCTCAAACAGCAGCGCCGCCCGCTGGAAGCGCTGGAAGTCATCGGCCAAACCGTGGAAGTGGAGCAATGGCTCAGCCCGCAACAGGCCCGCGTGCAATGGCGTGGCGCGCACTGGGATGCCCGGCTGGCCAAGGGCCAGGCCAGCCAGAATGGCCAGGCCACTTACATCATCAGCGCTCAGGAAGGCAATCTGCTGTGGATTGAGCAGTTCTCCGAGCGCTGATGCCCTGCCGTGCGCGTGGGCTCGCCGTCTTTGAGCCTGCGCGCTTCACCCCACGCTGCGCCATGCTGGCCTGATGCAGCCTCACCGCCGCCGCCAGGGCTGTCGTATACTGCTTGTCCTGCTTATCTTCTTTATCTCGCGAGCGCCCGAGCCATGTCCGACCCCACCGCCCCCCTGCTTCATCTGCATCAGCTTGGCGTGCGCTTTGGCTCGGTCGATGTGGTGCGCGAGGTGTCGCTGACGGTGGCACATGGCGAAAAACTGGCGCTGGTGGGCGAATCCGGCTCGGGCAAAACCGTCACCGCGCAGGCCATTTTGCGGCTGAACCGCGATGTCGGCTATCAAGGCCAGATTCTGCTGGAAGGCCGTGATGTACTGGCCTTGCCAGAGCGGGCGATGCGCAGCGTGCGCGGGCGCGAGGTGGCGATGATTTTTCAGGAGCCAATGAGCGCGCTGAATCCGCTCTACACCATTGGCAACCAGATCACCGAAGCGCTGAGCGAACACCTGGGCATGAACGCCCGTCAGGCGCACACCGAAGCCATTGCCCTGCTGGCGCGCACTGGCATTCCCGAACCGGAGCGCAAGGTCAACAGCTATCCGTTTCAGCTGTCTGGTGGCCAGCGTCAACGGGCGATGATAGCCATGGCGCTGGCGTGCCGGCCCAAGCTGCTGATTGCCGACGAACCCACCACCGCGCTGGACGTGACTGTCCAGGCGCAGATTCTGGCGCTGCTGGCCGATGTGCAGCGCGAGTTCGGCATGGCCGTGCTGCTGATTACCCACGACCTGAATCTGGTGCGCCGGTTTGCCGACCGGGTGGCGGTGATGCAAGCCGGGCAAATTGTGGAAACCGGTACAGTAACCGACGTGTTTGCCCGCCCGCAGCATCCCTACACCCGCCAGTTGCTCGACAGCCGCCCGCCTGCGCTGACCAACAGCGAAGGCACGCCGCAAGCCGCCGACGTGGTGCGCGCCGAATCGGTGTCGCTGGCGTTCAGCCAGCGCAGCGGCTGGTGGCGAACCCGGCAAACGCCGGTGCTGCACGATATTTCCCTGCGCCTGCGCGCCGGACACACCCTGGGCATTGTCGGTGAATCCGGCTCGGGTAAAACCACGTTGGGGCTGGCGCTGCTGCGCCTGCTGGAAAGCCGGCCATCGGGCCGGGTGGTGGTGGCCGGGCAGGAAGTGTCCACCTTGCCGGCCAAAGCCTTACGCGCCTTGCGCCGGCAGGCGCAGGTGGTGTTTCAGGATCCCTTTGCCAGCCTGTCGCCACGGATGACGGTGGGCGAAATTGTAGGAGAAGGGCTGGCGCTGCACGAACCGCAGCTGGGGGCCGACGCCCGGCTGGCGCGGGTACGGGCGATGCTGGAAGAAGTGGGACTGGCGGCAGACTGCCTGCAACGCTATCCGCACGAGTTTTCCGGCGGGCAGCGCCAGCGGATTGCCATTGCCCGCGCGCTGATTTTGCGCCCGCAACTGTTACTGCTGGATGAACCCACCTCGGCACTGGACGTGTCGATCCAGCATCAGGTGCTGACCCTGCTGCGCGAGGTGCAGCAGCGCTATGGGGTGGCCTATCTGTTCATCAGCCACGATCTGGCGGTGATCCGCTCGATGGCGCACGATGTGCTGGTGCTGCACCAGGGCCGGGTGGTGGAAAGCGGCCCGGCAGCGCAGGTGTTTGCCGCGCCACAAGCGGCATACACCCAGGCACTGCTGGCGGCGGCGCTGGGCTAAGAGCCGCTAGTCGCCAGTCACGTTGAAATACCAGGGTTCATACGAGCAAGTTTATGCAGGGTATCTCGGTTTAATTTCTGTTAAAACAAAACCTTACTCTGCCATAGCGAACCACCCACCGTGCCCCACCGCGTCATTCCCGCGCAGGCGGGAATCCAGGAGCATCCACAGCATGCAGCGGGTATGAGCACTCACGACCGTCCCGCCATGCAGGCCCCCACGATGCACGCTGTGGCGCGGTCTGGGTTCCCGCCTGCGCGGGAACGACAAGTCGGGTGAGGTTCAGCCGAAAGCGGTCTAGCCGCCCGTCACGTTAAAATACAAGGATTCATACGAGCACGTTTATGCAGGGCATCTCGGTTTAATTTCTGTTAAAACAAAACCTTACTCTGCCACAGCGAACCACCCACCGTGCCCCACCGCGTCATTCCCGCGCAGGCGGGAATCCAGGAGCATCCACAGCGTGCAGCGGGTATGAGCACTCACGACCGTCCCGCCATGCAGGCCCCCGCGACGCACGCTGTGGCGCGGTCTGGGCTCCCGCCAGTCAGTCAAACACCGTGCGTGCGCCCTCCAGCCGGTCGGCAAAGTAGCCGGAGGCCAGGGTGTCCACCCGGATATTGCTGTTGGTACGCGGGGCGTGGATAAACTTGCCATCACCAATATAAATGCCCATATGGGAAAATGGCCGGTTCATGGTGTTGAAAAACACCATATCGCCCGCGCGCATTTTGCTCAGTGCAATCGGCTTGGTGCTCTCGGCAATTTGTTTGGCGTTGTGCGGCAGGCTGACATTCACGGCGTTTTTATAGATAAACGCCGCCATGCCACTGCAATCCAGCCCGGCTTCCGGGTTGCTGCCGCCAAACTTATAGCCCACATCCAGCAGGCCCAGCGCGTACATCACCACTTCACGCGCGTCGCCCGACGCCTGCAGATTGGCCAGGCTGCGGTTGGCGTTGGGCCTGGCGCTGGCGGTGCGCGGCGGTTTGGGCTTGCTGGCAGTGGGGGCTGGTTTGTGTGGCGGTGGGCTGCTGCTGGAGCAGGCCCCCAGGCCAAACAGCGCCAGCACGCCCAGCAGCATGGCCGCACGCGGCCAGGCAGCGCTTAGCTGGCCCGGCTTTCCAGCGCATCCCAGCGCGCCAGTTTGTCCAGCAACAGGGTATCGATTTCGTTCACGCGGAGTTGCCATTCGTGCGCCTGTTTCGGGTCGGTTTTGTAGATATCCGGGTTGAGCAAGGCTTCCTGCAGCGCGGCCTGTTCGGCTTCCAGCTCGGCAATCTCATCCGGCAGGCGCTCCAGTTCGCGGGTTTCGTTGTAGCTGAGCTTATTGCTGTCGCGTCGGGCCGGGCGTGCCTTGTTGTCGGGCTTGTCGGCGGGTTTGTCGCTGACGCTGTTGACCATCACCGTCCGGCTGGCCTGCGCGGCCAGTTCGGCCATGCGCGCCTGGGTGTTGACCCAGTCGCTGTAGCCGCCGGGGTATTCCATCAGCTGGCCATTGCCCTCAAAAGCAATCACCTGGGTGGCGACGTTATCCAGAAACGCCCGGTCATGGCTGACCAGAAACACCGTGCCGCCGTAATCGGCCAGTAATTGCTCCAGAAGTTCCAGCGTGTCGATATCCAGATCGTTGGTCGGTTCGTCCAGCACCAGCACATTGGCCGGGCGGGTAAACAGCTGGGCCAGCAACAGGCGGTTGCGTTCGCCGCCGGACAGCGAGCTGACCGGGCTTTTGGCCCGTGCCGGCGAGAACAGGAAATCTTCCAGATAGCTCATCACATGGCGACGCTGACCGCCGATTTCGACAAAATCCTTGCCGTCGCCAATCACGTCAACAATGGCCATATTGTCGTCCAGTACACTGCGAAACTGGTCGAAATAGGCAATTTCCAGCTTGCTGCCCGGCTTGACCACACCGCTGTCCGGCTGGATTTCGCCCAGAATCAGCTTGAGCAGGGTGGTTTTACCCACGCCATTGGGGCCAATCAAGCCAATGCGGTCGCCGCGCAGCAAACGGGTGGTGAAATCGCGAATCAGCAGCTTGCCATCATAGCCCTTGCTGACTTGCTCCAGCTCGGCTACCAGCTTGCCCGAGCGCTCGCCGGGGTCGAGGCGGAAATTCACCTGGCCCACGCGTTCGCGGCGGGCGGCGCGGTCGCGGCGCAATTGCTCCAGGCGCAGCACCCGGCCTTCGTTGCGGGTGCGCCGCGCCTCCACGCCCTTGCGGATCCACACTTCTTCCTGGGCCAGAAACTTGTCAAACTTGCGGCTTTGCTCGGCTTCCACCGCCAGTTCGTCGGCCTTGCGCGTCTGGTAGGCGCTGAAGCTGCCCGGATAGCTGCGCAAGATGCCCCGATCCAGCTCAATAATCCGGGTGGCGACATTGTCCAGAAAGCGCCGGTCGTGGGTAATCAGCAGCACGCTGCCGGCAAAGTTCTTCAGCAGGGTTTCCAGCCATTCGATGGCGGCAATGTCCAGGTGGTTGGTGGGTTCGTCCAGCAGCAGCACATCGGGCGAGCACACCAGCGCCTGCGCCAGCGCCACGCGCTTTTTCCAGCCGCCGGACAACTCGCCCACCCGCTGTTCGGTGGGCAGGCCCAGATGCGACAGGGTGGCTTCGATCAGGCTTTCCAGTTGCCAGCCCTGGCGCGCTTCCAGCTCGGTCTGGATCACCTGCATGGCAGCCAGCACGGCTTCGTGGTTGTCGTCGGACGGAGTGGACAGCGCCTGCACGGCATGGTGATAGTCGGTCAGCAGCTGGCGCAAATCACCCAGCCCTTCGGCCACTGCTTCAAACACGGTGTGGGCCGGATCCAGCACCGGCTCTTGCGGCACGTAGGCCACACGGGCGTCGCTCTGGGCAATGATGCGGCCATCGTCGAGCTTGACGCTGCCGGCAATGGCCTTGAGCAGCGAGGACTTGCCCGCGCCGTTGCGGCCAATCAGGCCGACACGCTCGCCGGGTTCGAGACTGAAATCAACCTGGTCGAGCAGGGGAACGTGCCCAAACGCCAGGCAGGCTTTTTCCACGGTAATCAGCGGCATGGTGGGGTGCTAAGGTTGGCAATGAAGGCGAAATTGTAGCATGCGCACCTGCTACAATACGCGCCAGCCGGATCGGTGCGCTGCACTGCGCCCGTCCCGATCTGCCCCCTGATCTGCCCTGGCCATCTGGCCGGGGGTTTGCCGGAGTATGACCATGTATTTTGTTGACCGCGCCGTGGCGGTAATCAAGCCAAAGCAACCGTTTGCCGACTGGCTCAATGCCGTGCCGGACAACGATATGGATTTGTCGCTGGACAGCCTGCGGGCCGACAGCACGGTGATCCTGATTCCGGAATTCGAAGAACCGGAAGAAGGCGTGGCTTATATTGATGAAATCTTTGAAACATTGTTTCAGATGGAACTCTCCAGCTGGTACGACGACGAAAGCCTGTGGCCACAAGACCGTTCGCTGAAAACCTTCTGGGAATGGTTCGACGTGGAAATCCACTCCACGGTGATTGATTCGCTGGACGATGCGCTGGAAAACACCTCCATCCACTGAGCACGCGTGGCGGTCGCAGGGCGCTCACGCCGACCTGACGCCGTTTACCGTGACGCTGACGCGTTCGCGCAATGCACTGGCGGTGCTGCTGGCCGTGCTGATACTGGCGGCACTGGCCGCCCGGCATGCGCCACCCGCCAGCCTGCTGGCCGCGCCCCTGCTGCTGTGGCCCGCCTGGCGCGCGGCCCGGCAAAGCGGCTGGCTGGGTGCCGCCCTGCCCGAACTGGCGGTGACGGCCCGTGGCGAGCTGATCCTGCAGCATGCCGGCTACGCCGAGGCGGTGAGCGTGGCCGCCGACAGTTATGTCTCACCATGGCTGATGGTGCTGCAGCTGGACACCCTGCATGGCCGCCAGACGCTGCTGCTAACCGTGGACTCCGCCCCAGCCGACACCTTGCGCCGGTTGCGGGTTTATTTGCGCTGGCGCATTGCGCCGCATTGTGGTGCTTCAGCCCACCCCTGACAGGAAAACATCCTAGATGACAACTGCTGCTTCCCTGGCCGACTGGCTGAGTCGACTGGAATCCCTGAACATCAACAGCATCGACCTGGGCTTGAACCGGGTGGCCCAGGTCAAAGACGCCATGGGCCTGACGCCGCCCTGCCCGGTGATTACCGTCGCCGGCACCAATGGCAAAGGCTCGGTGGTGGCGATGCTGTCCACCATCCTGCACGCTGCCGGCTACCGGGTGGGCACCTTCACCTCGCCGCACCTGCTGGCCTACAACGAGCGGGTGGCCATCGACTTGCAGCCGGCCAGCGATGACTTGCTGATTGCCGGCTTTGCCGCCGTGGAAACCGGGCGCGGCGACACCCGGCTGACGTATTTCGAGTTTTCTGCGCTGGCGGCGATGTACACTTTTCTGGCCGCCAAGGTGGATGTGATCGTGCTGGAAGTGGGCCTGGGTGGCCGGCTGGACGCCGTCAATGCCTTTGACCCGGCTTGCGCGGTGGTGGTCAGCGTCGATCTGGACCATCTGGACTGGCTGGGCAGCAACCGCGAGGCGATTGGCCGGGAAAAGGCCGGGGTGTTTCGCACCGGCGTGCCAGCCATTTGCGCCGACAGCCGCCCGCCGCGCTCGGTGATTGAATACGCCCAGCAGATTGGCGCACCGCTGTGGTGCATTGGCCAGGACTTTGGCTACAGCAAGCACGACGACAGCCCGCAATGGAATTTCTGGCTGGGCGACACCCGCCGCTCGGCCCTGCCGATTCCGGCGCTGCGCGGCGGTTATCAGCTGGCCAACGCCAGCGCGGCGCTGGCGGCGCTGGAAGCGGTGCGCCAACAGCTACCGGTAGGCATGGGTGACATCCGTCGCGGCCTGCTGGATGTAGAATGGCCGGGCCGTTTTCAGGTGCTGCCCGGTCGCCCGGTGGTGGTGCTTGACGTGGCGCACAACCCGCACGCCGCCCGCGCACTGGCCGGCAACACCCTGAGCCTGGGCTTTGCCGAGCACCGCTATGCGGTGTTTTCCATTCTGGGCGACAAAGACGCCGATGCAGTGATTGCTGCCATGCTGGAACATGTGGACACCTGGCTGATTGCCCCAGTGGACAGCCCACGCGCCTTGCCGCTGGACGTGCTGGCCGCCAAGCTGGCCGAGCACGGTGCCCGCGACGTGCGCCAACTGGCCAGTGTGGCCCAGGCCTGGCAGCTGGCTACATCGCAAGCCAGCGAAAATGATAGAATCACCGTGTTTGGATCGTTTTACACGGTGGCCGAGGTGATGAAAGCCCGCGCCGCCGAGAAGGCCGCCCAGCGGCGCTGACCCTGTCCCGACCCGGCCCGCCTGTCGCGCGCCGCTTGGCGGGACGTTTTGTTTGCACGTTTTACACAGGATTTCTGATGTCAGGATTGACCAGCCAACAGGACGAACTGGTGCTGTTACGCAAACGCGCCCGCCGCCGCTTGATCGGGGCAATCGTCATGAGCCTGGTCGCAAGCGGAGTGATGTTGCGGGTGCTGGACAGCAAACCCCAGCACGAGATGCGCCCGGAAACCGTGGACATCGTCAGCAACCTGCCCAGCGACAGCAAGCCCGCCACCAAACCGGCGGTGCCCGCCGGTGAAGCCAGCTCAACGCCAGCGGCGGATGCCCCGCCGGCCAGCGAGAAAACCGCCAGCGCCCCGACGCCTGCGGCGGCACCTGCCGACACTGCTGCGCCGGCCAGCCCCCCGGCTCCGCCCACCAGCACGGCCCCCGCCGCTGTACCTGCCGCCAGCCTGCCGGCAGCGCCGCCGCCTGCCCCCGCCCTAGCCGCCGCCATGCCTGCGCCGCCGCCGGCCAAATCGGTGGCTGCCGTCAGCCCGCCGCCGGTCCAGGATACGCCACCGCCGGCCCCCAAGCCGGTGCCACGCCCAGAGCCAGCCAAGCCTGAGCCGGTGAAAGCCGACAAACCGGAAAAATCTGAAAAACCGGCGGAAAAACCCAGCAAGAAAGACAGCCACGACCCGGCTGCCATCTTGAGTGCCGACGCCAGCAAGACCAAAAAAGCGGAAAAGCCCGAGGTTAAACCCGAGCCCAAGCCTGAGCCCAAGGTAGAAAAAGCCGACAAGGCCGAGAAAAAGCCAGAAAAAACCGAAAAGCCGGAAAAACCCGTCACCAAGCCAGAAGACAAGCCGGCAGGCAAGGAAGGCAAGCAGCGCTATCTGATTCAGCTGGCAGCCCTGTCCGACCCGGCCAAGGCCGATGCGCTCAAGCAAAAACTGGCCGGCCTGGGCGTACATGCCTCGGTCAGCCGGGCCGAAACCAGCAAGGGTGAAATCCACCGCGTGCGGGTGGGGCCGTTTGCCTCGCAGGAAGAAGCCAAGGCGGTGATGAACAAGCTGGGTGCCGCTGGCGTGTCCGGCATCATGGTGCCGCAGTAATGAACGGTCTGGACTATCTGCTGCTGGCCGTGGCTGGCATCTCGGCGCTGATGGGCCTGCGCCGGGGCCTGGTGTCCGAGGTGCTGTCGCTGGCGGGCTGGGTGGTCAGCTTTATCCTGGCACGCCAGTTTGCCACCCAGGCCGGACAATGGCTGCCACTGCCGCTGCCTGGCGATGAGGTGCGCTGGCTGCTAGGCTTCATTGGACTGATGCTGGCCAGCTGGCTGGGGTTTTTCATTGTGCGCCAGCTGCTGGCCGGCGTGCTGCGCGTCACCGGCCTATCCGGTCTGGACCGGTTTTTTGGCATGGGCTTTGGCCTGGCGCGCGGCCTGCTGGCAATCACCCTGGGCGTGTTGCTGGCCGGGCTGACCAGCTGGCCCAATCACCCGATGTGGCAGGCATCGGCGCTGGTCCGGCCCTTTGAACAGCTGGCGCTGGCCGCCCGGCCCTGGTTGCCGGGCGAGATGGCGGTGCGGGTCAAATACCCGCTGAACGCCGATAGCGCCTCGCTGCGTCAGCTGCTGCCAGAAGAACACGGCACGGTGCTGCCGGTGATGCCGGTCAGCCCGCCAACGCGCTATTGATTCACGCGATGGATTGCAGTCACACCGCACCGGGTCACCCGGTGCGGCAACAGGATGCGCCCGCAGGCAGACACCGCGAGCGCATCCGGTTTTTTTCTTGGTGGCCCGACCGATGGCGGGCCGTCTGATTCGGGCAGGTTCAGCCTGCCTTCTCAAGCATGTTGGGAAACTTCTGTTATGTGCGGAATTATTGGGGTAGTGGGACAAACACCGGTTAATCAGCTGTTGTACGACGGTCTGCAGGTGCTGCAGCATCGCGGCCAGGATGCTGCCGGCATTGTTACCGCCAACGGCAACAGCTTTCACATGCACAAGGGCAGTGGCATGGTGCGCGATGTGTTCCGCACCCGCAATATGCGCTCGCTGCTGGGCAAGGCCGGGATCGGCCATGTGCGCTACCCGACTGCCGGATCGGCGTCCAGTCTGGCCGAAGCGCAGCCGTTTTATGTCAACTCGCCCTTTGGCATTGTGCTGGCGCACAACGGCAACCTGACCAATACCGAGGCGCTCAAGCGCTCGGTGTTTGAAAAGGACCTGCGCCATATCAACACCCAGTCGGATTCGGAAGTGCTGCTGAATGTGTTTGCCCACGAGCTGGAGCAATACATTGAAGGCACCCAGTTGCCGGTGGATGCCATTTTCAAGGGCGTGGCCGGGGTGCACCGCCGCGCCAAAGGCGCTTATGCGGTGGTGGCGCTGATTGCCGACCATGGCCTGGTGGCGTTCCGCGATCCCTGCGGGATTCGTCCGCTGGTGCTGGGCCGCAACGATCTGGGCGAATACATGCTCGCCTCGGAATCGGTGGCGCTGGACTGTTCCGGCTTTACCCTGGTGCGCGATATTGCCCCAGGCGAAGCGGTGTACATCACCTTTGATGGCCAGCTGCACGCCCGGCAATGCGCCGAGCACACCGTGCACGCACCGTGTCTGTTCGAATACGTCTATTTTGCCCGCCCGGATTCGATTATCGACGGCGCATCGGTGCATGCCGCCCGCCTGAACATGGGTGAAAAACTGGCAGAAAAAATCCGTGGCCTGAATATCGACCTGGATGTGGTGATTCCAATTCCGGACACCAGCCTGCCATCGGCGCTGGAGCTGGCCAAGTGCCTGAACCTGCCGTTCCGCATGGGCTTCATCAAGAACCGCTATGTGGGCCGCACCTTCATCATGCCGGGCCAGGCGGTGCGCAAAAAGTCGGTACGCCAGAAGCTCAACCCGATTGCCAGCGAATTTGCCGGCAAGAATGTGCTGCTGGTGGACGATTCCATTGTGCGTGGCACCACCAGCCGCGAAATCGTGCAAATGGCACGCGACGCCGGGGCCAACAAAGTCTACTTTGCTTCCGCCGCGCCGGCGGTGCGTTTCCCCAATGTCTACGGGATTGACATGCCCACCCGCGCCGAATTGCTGGCCACCGGTCGCGATGACGGGCAGATTGCCGCTGAAATTGGCGCGGACGCAGTGATTTATCAGGAACTCGACGCGCTGAAACAGGCGGTCAGGGACGCCAGCGGCAAGGACAGTATTGTGCTGGACCAGTTTGAAACCTCGTGTTTCGACGGAAAGTATATTACCGGCGATATTGGCGAGGCATTTCTGGCGGTGATTGAATCGCGCCGTCAGGAATCGCTGGCCAGCCGCGAAGAATCCCAGGGCATGCTGGATTTGAACCTGAACGTGGCCGAGCAGAATCTGGTGCAATAAACCGCATACCGCATCGGGCGGGTTGTTGCCCTGGCGCACACGCCGCTGACTGACTTGGCTGAAAGACTCCACCAGGTTCAGTCAGCGGCATGTGCGCATGTGGGCATCGCCAGCGTGATATCTGGACGGGCCAGCAGGCGGACACTGCCTCCGCTTCTGGCCCGCGTGCAATTTCAGATGGTAATTTCCCCGGTATTGGCTACACTTGACCCAATATCCATCGACATTTCTTTCAGCAGAGGCTTATTTGGACGCCATGAACCAAACAGAATCCGCCTATTGTGATATCGGCCAACGTCCGCCTGGTGTGGAAGCCTGCCAGGATTGTGGAATCAGTGACGCGCTGATGGGTCATCAACCTCGTTGCAGCAACCCGGTTTATCAAGCAGCCCGTGATGCCGGAGAACACAAGAAAGCTGCACAACTGGCTGTTTTATTAAGTCAATCCAGCACGGAGACGTCAGCAAATCCACCCTATTGAGATCTGATGCACATTTGACCAGAGAGGGCTGCGCAAGCAGCCCTCTCTGGTATTTGATACGTCAAGCCGTCTGGGTGGCATTAGCCGGTAATCAGCTGGCTGGCGGCATCGCGCAGGGCCGTGCGCAGGCCTTCTTCCACCACCGGATGATAAAACGGCATGTCCAGCATCTGGCCGATGGTCAGTTGCTGCTGGCAGGCCCAGGCCAGCAAGTGGGCAATATGTTCGGCGCGCGGGCCGACCCATTCTGCCCCCAGCAAACGGCCACTGCCCTGTTCGGCGTACACATGCATCAGGCCACGGTTGCGCAGCATCACCCGGCTGCGGCCCTGGTCTTCAAAGCTCACCTTTCCCACCACATACTGCCCGGCAGGTAAATCAGCGTGGCGCAAGCCAACCATGGCAATCTGCGGTTGACATCCTCCCCCGCCTAAAGTCGGGGGATTCCTACGGCGCTCATCCCGGCATCGAGCCGGCATAAGTCGCTTCGGCGGGTTCCTGCTGCTGGCGGCATGACTGCACCGCTCACTTCACAGGCG
>Ga0209599_10000909_pt1 | contig 16122 bp, 18 predicted proteins | sample Shrwel_input2_FT_FD_187534 | JGI IMG/M metagenome (GOLD analysis project Ga0209599, IMG submission 187534) | Subsurface microbial communities from deep shales in Ohio, USA - Utica-3 well 1 S input2 FT (SPAdes) (version 2) ... | reverse complement strand
CGCAAATATTGGGTAAAGTGTATACAAAAACAGCAGGACTCGGAAAATAATTTTCCTGAGAATTGATGCTTTCCTGATATTTAAAATCTGTGTCGAGACTTGATGATTTGTTGGCGAAAACCAAAGCTGTTTTGCTGTGATCATCGTTTTTCAGGAGCATTTCAGAAGCAAGAAAAGCCAGTTTACTCAAATTATCCATTTTATGAAATTTAGGATAATTCAGTTCTACATTTTTATAAGCTTTTTTCGCAAAATCTGAGAAATTTTCGGTTTGAGTTTCAAAAACAATTTGCTCGTTGAGAACAATTTTTGAGTTTTCTATGGTGCAAATGTCTGTTTTCGGCATTGATGATTTTCTGAAAGTTTAAGGCTTTTTTATAGGGTTTTGATGAGTGTTGAAAACGGAGAACACCACAATTTCGTTATCTATAATTTCATATATGATAACGTAGGGAAATTTTTGAATGTAAGCTTCACGAAATTGATTGCTTTTTAAAGGATAATGAAACGGATTTTTGGTAATTCTGTCAAAGAACTTTTGAACACATTTTAAAAACTTAAGACCTAAACCTTTTCTTTTGTCTTGATAATATTCAATTGCTTCCGCTAAATCACTGTGAGCTCTTGACTTTAAAATTAATTTATAAGTCATAGTCTTTCATCAATCTTTGCTTTACTTCTTCCCAAGTGTATGAAGGTGTTTCTTCTTTTAAATGTTTTTCTCTTTCAGCTTCAAGCTTTTCATAATACCAATCTGGAACAGAAGGATAATTATCTTTTTGCTCTTCAGCATTAATAATTCCATTGATAATACGAAGAATTCTCTCATCAGCAATGTCGATGAAGTCGTGAATTCTTTTTCTGATTTCTAATGTAGATTCCATTTCCTAAAACTTTAATTCTATCAAAATTACAAAATTATTTTATGCTTTTTCCAAAACTATCGCCGCATTACAACCCCCAAAGCCTGAAGCCGTTTTCAGAATGTAATTTATTTTTGCCGGTTGATTTACTCTAATAATATTTAAAGATTTCGAAGTTCCCTGTTCCTCAAAATTTTTAGATTGAATTAATGTATTGTGCATTGCGCTTTCCATCGAAATAATACTTTCCAAAAGTCCTGCTGCTCCCAGACAATGTCCGTAGAAACCTTTCAGGCTATTCAAAGGGACATTTTGCAGATTCATTCTGTTGAAGGCAATAGCTTCCATTTCATCATTATAAAGAGTTGCCGTTCCGTGTGCAGAAATAAAATCGATTTGGTCTGCTGAAATTTTCGCTTCTTTCATTGCATTTTTCACACTTTCGTACAATCCGTCACCGGTTCTTGAAGGTCCTGAAATATGATTGGCATCATTGATTGCTGAATCGCCTAAAATTTTAAACTTGAATTTTTCGCTCTGATTTAATTCTGAAGTGATGTAAACTGATGCCGTTGCTTCACCCAGATTGATTCCGTTTCGGTTTTTATCGTAAGGTTTGCATGGTTCGCTTCCAATTGCCTGAAATGAATTGAAACCTGAAACAACAAACTCTGAAATTTCATCTCCTGCAATCACAAAAGCATCTTTGTATTTTCCTGCTAAAATCATATTTTTCGCCACAGAAATTGCCATTACTCCGGAAACACAAGCATTTGAAATGACAATCGGTTTGGTTTTAAATCCGAAAAAGTCAGCAATTTTCTGAGCTAAATTTGATAGATAAACGCTTTCCGGTAAAGTAGTTTTGTTTTTTAATAAACTGATATTTCCTTTTGTTGTTGAAAGAATAAAAGCGGTGTCATTCGAAATCTGACGTCTTTCAATCAGAGGTTTTAGACTCAGTAAAAACATTTTTTCTAATCTTGTAAAATCTGGATTATCGAAATCATTTTTAAACTCATTTTCTAGTTTTTCATCATCAATTTTAGACACAAAAAAAGCCTCATGGTTTTCTGTGATTTTCTGCAAACCAACACCAGATTTTCCTTGTGAAAGTGCTTTCCAGTTAGATTCGACATCAAAACCCAAAGGCGTGACGCAGTTGTAATCTGTAATGTAAATTTCCTTCATCATAAACCCATTTTATCTTTCCAGATTTGAAAAAACTCAGGATTGTACAAGCATAAATTGTTGTCGGAATCCAGAAAAACCTGAATGGTTTCGCCACTGCAAACCAGCTGATTCTGCTGATTGAAAATCTCGTATTTGTAAATCAGTTTTGCGGAAACAGAATTAACAAAAGTGGTTACAATGTTGAATGTCTCCCCATATTTTAAAGGAAGAAAATGTTCGCAGGTACTTTTTACAATAGGTGTTACAAATCCGGCCTTTTGAATGTCAAGATATGTTAAACCATGCTCTCTTCCGAAAGCTTCCCGTCCGTCTTCAAAATAGACGATGTAATGACCATGCCAAACAATTCCCAACGGATCTGTCTCGTTGAATCTTACACGAACTTGTTCTGTAAAAGTTAAATTTTTAGACTGCATTTTGTTTTCGGTCATAAATTAAAGAAATGGTTACCATCGCAAAGTAAAATAACAATAAGAAAATAAGTTCCTGAGCAATTTCGCCGAGACCGCTGTTTCTTAAAATAATATCATAATAAGCATTCAATCCCCAATTCATAGGAGAGAATTTAGCAATGGTCTGCATAAATTCGGGCATTAAGAAAACAGGAACCCAAATTCCTCCGATTGCTGCTAAAACGACCACAGAAGTCGCTCCAAAAGGAGCAGATTGTTCCTGAGTATTTGCTACGGTTCCTAATAATATTCCAAATCCTATTGCTGCCAAACCCGCGAAAAGGGTCACTATCAAAAGATGGAACATTTTCCCGGTTACATCGAACTGTGGTAAATCCATATATGGGAAAAGCCAGATTCCTACTGCAACCATCAGTAAAAACTGAATGATACAGATAATGAGATACGTAAAGGTTTTTCCTAAAATATGGATATAATAAGGAGTCGGGCTTACTCGAACTCTTACACTTGTTCCCTGACTTTTTTCTTTCACTAAATTAATCGACAACGGAACTACAATAAAGAAAATGGCAAACAACGCCCAAGCCGGAACGTTGTGCTGTACAGAATTGGGCATCTGTTCTGTTTTTCCCAGATTGGGTGTGATTTCTTTAAACGAAATTAAGCTTTTACTTTCCAATTCTTCGGTTGTTCCCAACTGGTCTTGAAAAGCTTTGTAGATTTTTTTGTTTTCGATTTGAAAAACCATTTTGTTGATGGCATTCATTACCGAACTTTTAAATCCTGAATTGGTCGCAGGATCAAAGTATAAATGAATATCTTTCGTTTTCGTAGGAACTGTTTTTATCGAAGTAGAATCAGTTTCCAGACCAAATGAACTTACTACTGCCTGAACTTTGGAGTCGATATTTGAATTGAGATCTTTCGTTAAATTCTCAGGAATGACGATTGCCATTTGATAATCTCCAGTAAAAACAGCTTTTTTTGCTGCGTCTTCCTTGAAATCTGTGATAAGTTCAAATGTTTTGCTGCTTTCTAATTCAGACTTTATACTTTTTGAAATTTCTGAACGGTCATTATCAATAAAAATGATCGGAATTTTCGAGCCTTCCAGATTTTTGAACGTCGAATCCTGAATCAGAGTAATGGTAATAATCAGCAACAACGGCATCAGAAAAATAATGACAATTCCGCCAGAATCTCTTTTCAGCAACTGAATTTCTTTGATGAAACTTCTCCACAATTTATACAACATCTCTCAATTCTTTTCCGGTTAATGATATAAAAACATCTTCTAAGTTTTCTGCGCTGTGAATCTGGTTGATGAGTTCTTCCGGAGTTCCGGCTGCGTGGATTTTTCCGTGATCGATAATCGCAATTTTTGTACAGAATTCTTCCGCTTCAGATAAGTGATGCGAGGTGTAAATGATGCACGTTCCCTTTTTATTTAAATCTAAAAGATAATCGATGATTGCTTTTTTTGATTGTACATCAACGCCGACAGTTGGCTCGTCCAGAAATAAAATTTTCGGATTGTGAAGCGTTCCTGCCAAAAGATTGCAACGGCGTTTCATTCCACCAGAAAACTGTTCCACTTTTTTATTGGCAAATTTGGTTAAGCCCATTAGTTCAAGTGCATCATCAATTTCTTTATGAATATTTTTTTGCTTTAGTCCATACATACTTCCGAAGAAAAGAAGGTTCTCTTTTGCTGTCAAAGTCGGGTAAAGCGCATATTCCTGAGGAACGACACCAATAATTTGTTTGATTTTCGAACTGTCTTTTTTAGGAGATAATCCATTAATCATAAAGCTTCCGGAAGTTGGTTTAATTAAACCTGAAAGCATAGAGATCAATGTGGTTTTTCCTGCTCCATTAGGACCGAGAATTCCGTAGATTTCGTTTTTGGCAATACTCAGCGAAATATCGTTTACAGAAAAGTCTTCTGCATTTTTATATTTTTTGTAGAGATTTTTTATTTCTATGATGAAATTTGACATTTTTTGTTTTGGAATAATTAATAATTAGAAGTATAATCTAAATTTTTTTAAGTTGCTTAACAAACTTTAGCAATAAAAATTACTCCGTTAATTTAAACACAATTAATTTTGCATCAATTAAATGTGCTGGATTATTTGGGTCTTTAACCTGCACATTTTTTATAGTCAAACTTGGATTTCCTAAAGTTTCTACTTTGGTTTTACTTTCAGAAGGAAAACTTTCATATTTTGAAGTTGGAATAATAGCAACTAATTCAAAAATATTTGAAGATGTTGTATACAAATAATTGAAAACTCGTCTCGGATTTTGAATTTGCCACATTCCTCGGATTCTCAGATTAGTAATTCCTAAAGGGTCAACACGATTTACTCGTCCTAATTCATTTGTTTCAGCAAGTTCAACATTTGGAATTTCATTGATTCCTTCTGTGATTTTTTGTTTGATGATTTGATATGTTTCGTGACTTGCGGCATAAATATTTCCGTAAACCATCCATAATGATTTTATGCTGTCGTCAGTTGTATGTCCAATACAGTATATTAAATCTTTTTCTGTCCAATCTTCACAAGTTCTGCAAGATTGGGTAATTAATTTACTAATTGATTGAACGGTGGATTTAGGATATGAGCTATTCAAAGCCAAATCAGAATTTGCACTTTGTGTTTTCTTAACTTCAATAGCGTCTCCCCCTTTTATCATTATATCTGGTGGATGATTTTGATTGCCTAGCCAAGAAAATTCTTCGCTGTATCTCCGCATTTTTTCTAACTCATCTTCGTTTTGAATAGTGTTTACAAAAGCATCTTTTACAAAAGTTTCCAATGCTTCCCCGATATTATTTACTCTATTTCTTCCAGAATAAAGGCTTCTAATGCTATAAATAGGATTTTGAGCAATATTTACAATGGCTTCTAAAATATTTGTCATACCGTAGCTAATTCATTTGTGTTAATTTCCTTTTGATTTTGGATTTCATTTCTCAAAATTTGTTGCTTAATTGTGTTAGCTAAGAAATGAGCTAAATTAACAGGTACAGCATTTCCAATCATTTTATAACCTGCAGAAACATTATCATAATAAAAGATAAAATCATCTGGAAAAGTTTGAACTCTGGCACATTCTCTAACACTTAATCTTCTGTACAAATGCTCTTGTCCGGGAACAAAAACTCTAATGTTTTGCTCAATAAATTTCATTTTTGGAGCTTGAGGATGAATAGGAGCGTGTCTTCCTCCGGCCTGAATTGTAAAAGATTGTTCATCCCAACTTCTCACACGATTTCTTGACATAAAAATGGTAGAAAATCCACCCGTCATATATTCATGATTTGGAATTGCACAATGATTTCCGTTGGTTTTATTATTTGTTTTTGCAGGCAAAACATTTTCTTTCAAATCAGAAATTGCATTTTGCAAAGTTAATTTTGGGAAATTTGGTTTTTGAAATTCATAATTAAAGCCTAAATCTTTTCGAATTCCTACAAAAATCACACGTTTTCTATCTTGTGGGACATTATAATCACAGGCATTCAACATTTCAAAAGAAAGTTCATATCCAATTCCTGCATTTCTAAACATTTCTTTAATATTTTCTAAAGCAGATGAATGTCGACCAAGCAACATTCCACTTACGTTTTCGGCAAGAAAAAATTTAGGCTGTTTTGCTTCTAAAATTCGTATAAAATCAAAAAACAATTGCCCTCTTTTATCGTTAATCCCTTTCATTGCACCAGCTTCACTCCAGCTTTGACAAGGTGGTCCTCCGATAATTCCGTCACATTCAGGAACTTCATCAGAAGGAACATTTACGATGCTTCTCTTATCTAAAACCGTGTGAGGATGATTTTTCTGGTAAGTTTCCCAAATTTCTTTGTCATATTCATTTGCCCAGATAACATTAAATCCAGCTTTTTGAAATCCAAGATCAAGCCCACCTGCGCCTGCAAAAAACGATACTATATTCATGATAATGTTGATTTTTTAGATTTTAAATAAGCTATTTTTTCTTCGGCTAAAACTAAAGTTTGCTCATCGCAATTATTTTCATATATTTTTTTAGCAATCAAATCACTAAAATATTCTGTTCTCAATTTCAAAATATCCAAATTAAATACTTCCGCCAATAAGATTAGTCTTTTTTGGTCAAATTCACGTTTATTATTTTCAATTTTGCTGAGATTGGCGGAATCTAAATCTAATTTAGCAGCCAATTGAGTAAGCGTAAGACAATTTTCGGTTCTTAACCGCTTTATGTATTCTCCAAATGTTTCTCTCATTAGACTTGTCATTTATTGACAAATTTAATTTTTATTTTTGAAATGGAAAAAAAATATATTAAATAAGTTAATCAGCTAGTTTTGAAATGTAAAATTTATATTGCTTTTCTCAGTTTTTTATAAAAAGCTTCTTCCAGATCGGCAATGTGAAGCATCGATTTTGAAAGCTCATTATAAATATTACTTTTAGAATTTCTGTTTTTATAAACGCGGGCAATATCTACGGCAAAATCTCTCCAAAGATCACCAATTGTTGTTATTTCTTTAGATAATTCTTTCAACTCGTCATTTTTAAGAATTACAGACGCTTCCTGCAAAAATGCTCCGTAAATAAACCTGAATCCGCCACCGCCGGTTCCGATTTCTTCCTGCATTCTGATCAATTGCCCTAGATAATGATTGGTTACTTTTGTGCCTTTTTTCTCAGCCCATTTTGGGATGCTTTTTGCAACCCACCGCATTGCTTTTACCCCAATAATAGGAACAGGAGCCAGCATATTTTTGCAGGTGTCTTTAATTCCTTTTTTGATGGCTTCTTCCAGATTTATCTTTTCCGGAATGCGTGTCGGGAAATACATATGACCTTTTGGAGCAAGTGCACCTTTCGCATACCGTACTTTTTCAAGTTCGGTTTCGGATAGCGTTGTTGCAAAATCCATTACGGGATCACTGATGAGAAATTTTCCGTTTTCTTTGCCATAAACCACAAGGTTGTGAGCGTTGAAGTGAAATTTATACTCTTCAGGGAAATAAGTAAGATTGAAAACCCCGACTTGCAAACCTGTAGGAATATTCTGTTCTAAATTTTTCTCTAAAGCAACTTGGGCCTCATGAGGGTTTGAGAATTTTTGTCTTTTAATTTTAATTCCGAGTCTTTTTGCTGCTTTGCTGAAAATTGCTCCCGGCATTGGACGGTAACTGAAACCCGGTGCAAAATTGACTTTCAGGAAAGGTAAATACACGAAAAATAATCCGGAACCTATTCCGAAAATCATGGGTTCGCTGAGTTTCAACCCTCTGTTGAGAAGTAAATTGGAGGCAACACCGTTTTCGCAATGTGCAGTTTGGTGATGTTCAAAGTTAATTTGCATTCGTAATTTTTGTTTTACTAAACCTTGTAGGGTTTTAATCGGGTTTTATTTACCGTCGAAGTTTTTGAGTTCATCTACTGAAATCCCGAAAGTATCGGCATATTTTTTTAAAGTAGAATCACTGAGTTTTTTGAAATTTTTTGGTTTGGCGTGTCTTTTTACAGTCCATTGCCACATTCCCATATAAGATGCTAAAACACTGAGATCCATTTTATTAAATTCCATAAAGTAAATAATAGGACTTACCAGATTGTTGGCAACATTTTCTTTTGCCTGCTGAATTCTTTCATTAATCAGAGCCATCGATTCATCAAGGGCAGCTTTTTTGGCTTCCCAACCGATGCTGTTTGCGGTACTGTAATTATTGTTCTCATCAGTCACATATAGAACCTCGGTCATATTTGCTGATTTCAGATTGCTTTCATCTTGCGGAATGTCTTGTTTTTTCATGTGAAAATACTGTTTCAATCAATTGGCTAAATTAGTAAAAATGGAGGACATAAGATGATGTGTTTTTTCCTGTTTAAACTAAATAAAGCGCAAAGAAAATCTCTAAGCGCTAAATCTATAATCTCAATCTAATGTTATATTTCTTGAAGTTTTTTTGCAAGATAATTTATTGTAAAATAAATTATTGATATTACTAAAAAAAATACAGCCATCATCGCAAAAAATTCTGCAAACCGCATTATCATACTTGGTTCTTTTGTGTCACCATCAATAAGGAATCCGATTGTTGTAATAATTGCGGAAAGAATAAGGATGTTTAGGAATCTTTTTTTCATAGGTGCAAATTTTCAAACTGTATATTAATGTATTTGAACGTATCTTATTATGTGAACATTTTGTAACAAAACAAAAATTTGAAATACTAATGTAACTAAAATAATTAATTTTATTATGAAGAAAATATTTATTTCTCTTTCTCTTTTTCTGATGATGCAGGCTGTAGCGCAGAAGTTTGATACTCAAACGGTGAAAGATGCTCAAGGTTATACTTACGAAACGGTAAAAAATGATAGAGCAGGAGTAAGAGTATATACATTAAAAAACGGATTGAAAGTTTATCTCGCCAAAAACGACGATGCGCCAAGAATTCAGACGTATGTACCTGTAAGAACAGGATCAAATAACGATCCGAGTGATAATACAGGATTGGCTCATTATCTGGAGCACATGGTTTTCAAGGGAACTTCTCATTTGGGGACTCAGGATTGGGCAAAAGAAAAAGTTCTGTTGCAGCAGATTTCTGATCTTTATGAGCAGCATAAAGCAGAAAAAGATCCTGAAAAGAAAAAGCTTATTTATAAGAAAATTGATGAGGTTTCTCAGGAAGCTTCAAAATATGCAATTGCCAATGAATATGACAAAGCAATATCATCTTTGGGTGCAACAGGAACGAATGCTCATACATGGCTTGACGAAACGGTTTACAAAAACAACATTCCGGCTAATGAATTAGAGAAATGGCTGAAAATTGAAAAAGAACGTTTCTCAGAATTGGTTCTTCGACTTTTCCATACAGAATTGGAAGCTGTTTATGAAGAGTACAACAGAGCTCAGGATAATGACGGTCGTTTGGTAAATTATGCTTTGATGGAAGCTCTTTTCCCTAAACATCCGAACGGACAACAAACAACAATCGGTACTTCGGAACATTTGAAAAGCCCTTCAATGGTTGCGATTCATAAATATTTTGATACGTATTATGTGCCTAATAATATGGCGGTTGTTTTGGTTGGGGATTTAGATTTCGACAAAACTATAAAATTAGTTGATCAATATTTCGGATCGTTCAAATACAAAGAGCTTCCGATGAAAAAGATGGTTTCTGAAGAGCCTATGACTCAGGTGGTGACAAGAACGGTAAAAAGCCCTTCTGCACCAAGAATGACGATGGCTTGGAGATCAGATTCTTACGGAACAAAAGAGGCGAGATTGGCAAGCATGGTGGGAGAAATCTTAAGCAATAGTGGTGATGCCGGTTTGATAGATTTAAATATAAGTCAAAAACAAAAAGTTCTTAGCGCTGGAGCTTATGAATCTCCTTATAAAACCTACGGAGCTTTCACAATGTATGTTGTTCCGAAAGATGGGCAAAGCTTTGATGAAGCTAAAAAATTATTGCTTGACCAATTAGATTTAGTTAAAAAAGGACAATTTCCGGATTGGATGCTGAAAGCCATCGTCAATGATATGAGAGTACAGCGTATGAAAGGCTGGGAAACTGCAGATGGTCTTGCTACTACACTTTACGGTGCATATATTAACGAAAGAACTTGGCAGCAGGAGCTGGAAGAGATCAACGATTACGAAAAAATCACTAAAGCAGATATTGTAAAATTTGCGAATGAGTTTTTCAAAGATAATTATGTAGTTGTTTACAAGGAAAAAGGGGTGAATGATAAGTTGGTACGTGTGCAAAATCCTGCCATTACACCAATTAAACTAAACAGAGAAGCTCAGTCACCTTTCCTGAAAGATATTTTAGCAATAAAAGCAGGAGATATAAAACCTCAGTTTATTGATTATAAATCTGCGATTGCCACTTCTGAAATCAAGGATAAGAAAGTAAGCTTTGTACAAAATAAGTATAATAAAGTAGCTCAGGTAAATTATATTTTCCCGTTCGGAACAGATAATGATAAAGAGTTGAGTTTGGGAGTAAGTGTTCTTCAATATTTAGGAACAGATAAATATACACCGGAACAACTGAAAGAAGAATTCTACAAATTAGGAATTTCAAACAGCTTCAGAACTTCAAATGACCAAACAATTATTTCTTTGAGCGGATTAGAAAATAACATGCAGAAGGGAGTAGAATTGTTAAATCATTGGATGACCAATGTGAAAGCAGACAAAGCAATCTACGATCAAACTGTGAAAACGATTCTAGAGTCAAGAGAAGTTGCTAAAAAAGATAAGACAAGAATTATGGCGGCACTTTCTAATTATGCAAAATACGGGAAAGATTCCAGAATGACGGATATTATCACTAAGCAGCGTCTGGAAAGCATTAATGTAAATGAATTAATGTCTAAAATAAAAACCCTTAATCAATATCCTTACGAGATTTTCTTATACGGAGAAGATCAAAAAGGTCTTGAAAAAGCAGTGAAGCCTTTCGTTATCAACACAAAAATGCAGCCTGCGAAGGCAAAAGAATATGCAGAACCAGCTACTGAAGGGAAAGTATATTTCACGCCATACGACATGGTGCAAATGGAAATGGCAAAAGTAGCGAAAGCACAAAATGTGGATCTAAGCAACTTCGGAAAAGTAAATGTTTTTAATGAATATTTCGGACGTGGATTGTCTTCTATCGTTTTCCAGGAAATCAGAGAAAGTAAGTCTTTAGCATACTCTGCGTATGTTTCTTATGCGACGGCATCTGAAAAGAATCATCCAAATTATGTAACCAACTATATCGGAACTCAGGCCAATAAATTACCTCTTGCGGTAAATGCAATGAGTGATTTGATGGCAGATTTTCCACAAATTCCGGCTCAGTTTGAGAATTCTAAAGGTTCTGCGTTAAAGCAAATCGCATCCAACAGAATCAATAGAACGAGTATTTTCTACAATCAGTTAGCTTTGAAGAAATTGGGAGTAGATTACGATATCAGAAAAGATATTTATACAGAGATTCAGAATTTAAGCCTGCCACAGCTTACAAATTTCTATAATACAGATATTAAACCATTAAAATACAACACCGCCATTATCGGGAAAAAAGAAAACCTGAATATGGAATCCATCAACAAAATGGGAGAATTTAAAGAAGTTACCCTTGAGGAAATCTTCGGATACTAATTTTTTCTAAATATCAATTGTTTGAAGTGAAGCAGAAATGCTTCACTTTTTTTGTGAGAATTAAATATTTGAAAAAGTATTTTCACAATGCATTAAAAATAAATGCTAAATCTCTGTCATATTAATTTATAAAGTTCATTATTTTTTAATATAGTTGATTAATAATGAAATATTATTTAATTTTATTGTGCAGAAAAGAATTACTGAGAAATGGTGAAATTTTCTACAAACATCTAAGCCTAATCATTAAAAAATTATAATATGAAAAAATCATTATTCTTAACATTCGGATTTGTACTTCTTTCTCTGACAAATTTCTATGCTCAAAAAATTACTGATGGAGCAACAGTAGATGTAAATGGTTTGTCGGTAACTTTTAATATTCTCAATAAAGAAGCTATTAATGTGGGAGGCAAAAACTTTGATCGTTATAAAGTTTCCGCAGGTGTAACCAATAACAGCGGAAAAAGCATTAACATGAGAATGGCAACTGCACCACAAATTGTAACCAATATTGCTTTAGTTGAAGTAAACTGCATCAATGCAACCGGAGCAAAATTAACTTCAAAAAAGATTGAATTAAAACCAAAAGCACATAATCTTAACGTAACTTATTGGGCATACAACAAAGAAGGAAAATATGAGAGTTCGGTAATTCCGGTGATAGCAGGTTATTATCTTGATCTGGGAGATACAGTGAATGATACTGCAATTTTTATTGTTCCACAGGGAGAAACGCCGGATGTATCAGTAAGAAAATTAAAGTAAAAAAATAATTTAGGTAAAAGTTCTCCTAACTTTCAGAAATGATTTAAGTATAAGAAGTGATACAGTAATGCATCACTTCTTTATATGTTATGATTATCGAAACCAAGCATTGTAACCTCTAAAAGATGATGAAAAGCACTGTAAAGAATTACTTCCTCTTCTTATATTTCAACTGCACCAGCAAATACACCTCATCTTTTTCAATATCTTTACACCATGTACGTTCTACAACTAAGGCATTATCATAAAGATGAAGATCTTCCATATTGTTGACGTATTCTAATCTTTCAGAAGTTCTGTATTTGAAAAATGAAATCAGATTCACCTCATCACCGACTTGCGGTGCGATGGGAAATTCTACTGATTTTTCAAATTCAAATTCTATATCGTAGGAATAAAACCTTACTTTAACATTCATACTTTTATTTTTATCAAATATACCGAAAATAAAGGTTTTTTGAAATTATAGAAATTTCTTAAACCTAAATTATTCTTGTTCAAGTTTAAAAATTAATTGTTTTTCTTTATTTTAATTGAACAATAAATCATTCCAACAATTACTACCAAAGAAGCAAAAAATAATTTTAGATATTTTTGCTGAGGTATTTTATGACCAGATCCCAAAATCATCAATACATAAAATAGAATAATTAAAATGATTGAGATTAAAATGTATCTTATGATTTTGTGAGTTTCCAAAATTAGCAATAAATTGGTTTTTAAAAGTTTGTTTGTCATTCCGGAGGAATCTGAGCAACTGAAAACTTTTCTGTCTTGAGATTCCTACCGGAATGACAAATGATCTTGATTTCAGCATTCTGATTAAAAACAACCATTCCTTCGGATTTTAAAATAGTCGATTGTTCTATTCGCCATAAATGTTATTTAAAAAAAGCCAACACAAAAGTTGGCTTAGTTATTTTATAAAAATCTAATTATGATTTCAGTTCCTGAATGAATAAGCTAATCTCGGTTCGAATCAACATTTGCTCATCCAAAAACGTTTCACAAAAAATATTGCAGATATTTTCGTATTTAGAAATGAGTGAAGCTTTCGAGATGATGCGATCGCCGACTTTCGGCAAAGCAAAAATTTCAATTTTCTTGATATTGGTAATAAATCCAATAACTTTAGTTTCCACCTTCGGATTCTGAAAGAAACTCTGTCCCAGAATTGATGAGCAGGTTTGTGCAGAATGTTCTATTAAACCTGCTTCCAAAAATTCATTGTTGTGAACAAAAATATTATCTGAAGTAATTTCAAAAGAAGTGATCACATTTTCCGGAGTAAGTTCCAGAATATAATCTGCCATCAACATCGGTTCACGATGAGGTAAAAAATGATGAATATTGATGATGTTTTCTTCTTTTAACTCCATGAAATTTATTTTACTACCGTTTTCATCTGCGATTTTGCAATCACAGTTTCGTTTACTATTGTGACAATTTCTACCAAGGTTACTCCAAGCATTTCGTTCAGAATGGTTGCTTCGGTAATAAGATGATCGCCCACTTTTGGTAAAACATCGGTTTCAAAAGATTTTATGGCACCAATGTAGCCTGTAGGAGCTTCTTTTCCCAAAAGAAAATATTTGTATCCTGTATGCAGAGCTACACTTTGAGCCTGATGTTCAATTAATCCTGAAGCCTGAAAAATTCCGTCATGTATAAAAATATTATCTTCTTTAATGGTAAATCCTGAGATTACATGACTTTCAGAATATTCTGATACTTCACCCACCATCACAAAAGGAAATTTTTGAGGAATGAGACTTTCAACAAAGCTTTTGTCTGAATTTGGTAATGTAATTTCCATTAGCAAACCGTTAACAAAGCACAAGAATAGGCAAATCTTCCGCTCTCCGGAACACAAAGAAGAATTTTTTCACCTTTCTTCAGCGTTCCTGAATTCATTAACTGCTCAACAGCAATAAAAATAGATCCAGCTCCTATGTTTCCTACTTCCGAAAGATTATAAAACCATTTTTTCCAAGGGAAATCTAATCCTACATTGGCAAATTCTTCTTTTAGACCTTCCTTAAAGTATCCTGAAGAAATATGCGCCAAAACATGATCTACAGTTTCCGGATCAAGCTGATGTTTGTCAAAAGATGACCTTAAACTTTCTGCGCCTTTCACTAAAATATATTTATCCAGAATTTTAGTGTCCTGTTTTAAAGCAAAAATAGATTGGTTCAGCCATTCTTCAGCAGGATATTCTGCCCAAGATTTCAGGCTTCCGTCTTCCTGCTTTTCACAACCGGAATACATACATGCTTCAATCTCGTGAGCGTAAGAATAAAAATCAATCCACTCTATTTTTAAAGAAGTTTCATTTTCTCTTGGTTTGTTCTCAAGCAAAAATGCACCTGCGCCATCGGAAAGCATCCATCTCAAAAATTCTCTTTTGAAAGCAACAATTGGTCTTTCTTCCAAAAGTTTCAGGTTTTCTGCTTCGTGGTTAAATTTATCAGCAGTCATCCATGCAGACATTCTTTCAGAACCTACACAGACTGCATTGTCTTTTACACCAGCTTTAATGTTCAGGAAACCATAGTTTAATGCATTCATCCCAGAATTACAAAGACCTGTGGAAGTATTAATCTCGACAGATTTACCGATATTAAGTTCGCCATGTACCATTGATGAGTGAGATGGCTGAATTTGGTCTGCAGAAGACGTTCCGCAGGAAAGAAGTTCCATATCTTCTTTTTTGAAATGCTCATCAAAAAGGCCTTCAACAGCTTTTGCCGTGATTTGCGCATTGGTGTGCGTAGGTTTTCCTTCTTTATCTAGTGCGTAATATCTGGTTTTAATTTTATTGTTCCTTAGAATTAAAGCTCTTGCTTTAGAAGGTGTATTGTTTACCAAGCCAAGATAGCTTTCCATTTCGTCATTCGAAACCGGCTCATTCGGCAAGTATGTTGAAGCTTTTGTTATAAATACGTCGTGCATTTTATTTTATATTAATTCCTTGTAAATATTCTTTTTGTTTCTGTCTTTTAGACCACAAAATGGGCGCTAATAATAGGTGAAAAACCAATACAATGGGCGAAATAATCCAGATTGCTGCCATCAAATATACCTTAAAGAATTTTATCAGCAATGGGCGTTTTTCTTTTTTATTGATAATCAGATTACTCCAGATTGTAAAGATTTTGTTGCCTACTTTCTCTACTCTTACCAGAAATGGTCTTATTTCTACGGCTCCGTTTTTCACCAGATCTGGCTGCAGATTGGCAAAATTGTTATTTTCAAAATGATTTTCGATGATTTTTCCGTACTTCACAGAACCTGCGATTTCTTCATCCGAAATTCCTGCAGCAGGAAGTATACCAGATTTTTCTTTTTTTCCGGTTGTTAACCAACGTAGAATGGTCAAAACACTGGTATAATTATCATGTCGGTCTACCAAAGCAATATTTCCTATTAATTTAGCATCCATTTTTTTTAAATAAACTTTAAGTTTTTCCTGAGAAAGCATCCACATATTCCGGGTTGCCGAGATCGTAACAACCGGTGTGTTTCTGAATAAATTTTCTGCGTATCCGCTTTTCAGAAAAGAAATAATAGGAATGGATGGTGTAAGATACCAAACCTGATAACCGAAAAGAATAAGGTCATACTTTTTACTCAATATATTTTCCGATGGTGGAATAATCTCCCTCGGAATCTGCAAATAAGATTCCGGGAAAGTATCAAAA
>Ga0209599_10000907_pt1 | contig 16129 bp, 17 predicted proteins | sample Shrwel_input2_FT_FD_187534 | JGI IMG/M metagenome (GOLD analysis project Ga0209599, IMG submission 187534) | Subsurface microbial communities from deep shales in Ohio, USA - Utica-3 well 1 S input2 FT (SPAdes) (version 2) ... | reverse complement strand
ATTTTTAACATATCTTTACTTGCATTATCAATGAAGTTTTTTGAACCAATCTATCAGTTTTTCTTAACAACACTAAGTGGTTCACACTTTTCATCGAATAACTATTTTTTTTGCATCTTAAGTATTTTTAATTGTATAAATAGCTACTAATATACAACTGATTATTATTTAAAAATAAGTGATTTAGTTAACTTTTTTGGGGAATGTAATGACTGGTTTGTTAAAGTGGAGTTGCCGCGTTAGTCACTTTACAATGATCACTCGCAATTACATTTGTGCTTTTTTATTATGCATTTTTACTATTGATTGCTTTGCAGCAACCGACCAGTCTAAACCCGTTTGGTATCGTTACTATGATAAAAATGGCGTGGCAAATGTGAGCACTTCGGTCACTCCTGAACATATTCGTTATGGCTATGAAGCTTTAGATCGTAATATGCAAGTTATTAAGCGAAATCGTCCTTACAATGCGATTCAAGATGTACAACAATCTTCTCGTCGTGAATCTATAGCACGTCAACGCGAACAAGATTTGAAACTCAAACGTGCTTATGGTAGTACCAAAATTGCTGCAGCAAAACGTGATCAAATTTTAGCAAATTTAAAAAAACAACTGAACTATCAACAAGAGCAACTTCAACAGCTACAACAAGATAAAATCGGTTTTAAACGCCAAGAAATGGAATATCATCGCAAAGGCCAACCCTTACCTCCGCAACTTAAAAGTAATTTAGAGAATAATGCAAGAAATATTGATAATGTAAAAAGAACTGTAGAAAGTTTACGTAATGCTTATCATAAAACTGAACAGGACTATGCCGATATTATCAATCGTTTGAGTAAGCTTGAATAAAGTGGATCACATCATTCTTAATTGGTTTAATCTAATCCTCTCGATTTCATTATCATTTATTTTCTCAAACGTAATTCCCGCATTTTAACTTTTCCCGAAATTGATTGATTCATGGCATAATGCCAACTACTCAAAGATGGGCATATTACTTGTTCACTGTTGTAATCTTATTTTTATATAACACTTAACTTTAGGATAGTTTCCATGCGCGCAAGCCGCTTTTTATTTGCAACGTTAAGAGAAACCCCAAATGATGCTGAAGTAATATCTCACCAGCTCATGTTACGTGCGGGGATGATTCGTAAATTAGCTTCTGGCTTATACTCTTGGTTGCCCATGGGAACACGTGTTTTAAAGAAAGTTGATGCGATTGTCCGTGAAGAAATGAATCGTTCAGGCGCATTAGAAGTCTTTATGCCAGTGACTCAACCTGCTGCTTTATGGGAAGAGTCTGGTCGTTTTGTACAATATGGTCCTGAGTTATTACGCTTTAAAGATCGTCATACTAACGACTTTGTATTGGGTCCAACGCATGAAGAAGTTATTACTGATTTAGCGCGTAATGAATTAAAAAGTTATAAGCAACTTCCATTGAATTTTTATCAAATTCAAACCAAATTCCGCGATGAAATTCGTCCTCGCTTCGGTGTAATGCGTTCTCGTGAATTCATCATGAAAGATGCATATTCGTTCCATGCTAATCAAGAATCACTTCAAGAAACTTACGATGTGATGTATGACACTTATAGTCGTATCTTTAGTCGTCTAGGATTAGACTTCCGCCCTGTACAAGCAGATACAGGCTCGATCGGTGGTTCAGCATCACATGAGTTTCATGTACTTGCAGCTAGCGGCGAAGATGATATTGCATTTTCTACAGAATCAGACTATGCAGCTAATGTTGAAATGGCTGAGGCTGTATTAGTGGGTGAGCGTGGCGCTGCAACTCAAGATTTGGCATTGATTGAGACACCAAATCAAAAAACCATTGCAGATGTATGCCAATTCTTAAATGCAGATGCAGCACAATCAGTAAAAGCCTTGCTTGTACAAGGTATAGCTGACGAATCAGGCAATATCCCTGTTGTTGCATTATTCTTACGTGGTGATCATGAACTGAATGACATCAAAGCAGAAAAGCACCCTTTAATTGCCTCGCCTTTGGCTTTTGCAACAGAAGAACAATTGAAACAGAATGGCTTAACTGCTGGTTTCTGTGGTCCTCAAGGTCTTGTTGAAAAAGGTTTGGCAGTCATTATCGACCGTGCAGCCTCTGTATTATCTAACTTTATTGCTGGTGCGAATGAAGTGGATAAACATGCAACTGGCGTAAATTGGGATCGTGACGCGAAATTTACTGAAGTCTTCGATCTTCGTAATGTGGTTGAAGGTGATCCATCTCCTGATGGTAAAGGCACCCTTCAAATCAAACGTGGTATTGAAGTTGGTCATATTTTCCAACTCGGCACAAAATACTCTGAAGCATTAGGCTGTAAAGTGCTTGGTGAAGATGGCAAGCCGTTTACCGTGACAATGGGTTGTTATGGTATTGGTGTAACTCGTGTGGTTGCGGCTGCGATTGAACAAAATTTTGATGATAAAGGTATTATTTGGCCACAAGCAATTGCGCCATTTGACATCGCTATTGTGCCAATGAATGCACATAAATCGCCTCGTACCGTTGAAGCTGCTGAAGCTCTGTACGCAGAATTACAAGCACAAGGCTATGACGTATTACTGGATGATCGAAATGAACGCCCTGGTGTAAAATTCTCTGATCTTGAGTTGATGGGTATTCCACATCGTATTGTGATTGGTGAAAAAGGCTTGGATGTAGGTACTTTTGAATACAAAGGTCGTCGCGATGAAGAAGCAAGCAATTTGACTAAAGAAGAATTAATCGCAAAATTTGCGCGTTAATCTTTTACTAAAATCCATAAATAAAAAAAGCCGTTTTATAAACGGCTTTTTTTATTGCAATCATTAAGTTGTCAAATCTTTTACTGTTTCAGATGGACCATTGTTTTTTACTGATTCAATACCCTTATCACGTGATTGCTCACTTGCATAAAGCTGACTTGTGCCAATAACCTGATGATTTGCCGCCTTTAAATTAAAATAAGCTTTATCATTTTTAGAAGTTAGTTTTTCATAACGTGCATCATCTGGACTATTTTTTTGTACTGATGCAATGCCATTCATAGCAGCAGCTTTTGTTTTATATAACTCACTATTTAGAATAGCTTCTCCATTTCCTGCTTTTAATATAAATCGAAACTGACCATCACTAGCTAAGCTTACTTCAAACCATCCAGCCATAAAAAACCTCTTTTATTTTAGAGTTAATATTGTTTGTTATTTACTCAATATAAATCAGCTAAAAAAATATTAGATCGTTTTTTGTTCATTTTTGGTAATTGATAATTTTAAAAAAGGAGCATTTTTGCATGCTCCTTTCATGTGAGTTAAACCTTTTTCACATATTCCGATTTGAGTTTCATTGCTCCAACACCTTCAATTTTACAATCGATATTATGCCCATCGGTTGCATCTGGAACTAAACGAATATTTTTCACTTTTGTTCCAACTTTAACAACAGAAGATGACCCCTTAATTTTTAAATCTTTAATCACAGTGACAACATCACCGTCGACCAATACATTTCCATTTGCATCTTTAATAATGTTTTGCAATTCTGAAGCCGCTGCTTCCCCTTCCTTCCATTCATGTGAACATTCAGGACAAATCAATAAGTCGCCATCTTGGTAAGTATATTCTGATTGGCATTGTGGGCAATGTGGAAAAGACATAAAAGAAACTCAAAACGACTATTATGATGGATAGAAGCCGTTATTCAAAGTTTTAGGCTGAAATCGTTTTTCGAGTAAATAATTTTAAGTACTAAAACATGGTTAGATGTAGTATCTTTTGTTGCATAAATCGTCATCAATTCTTATTGTTCTACTATTTCTATGAACATATGCACATAAAGATTACCTTTAAGTTCTTGATAATATCCCTCTTGAAAACCTAGCCAATGTTCAACCTTGTGACAAAAGGCTTATCACAACTCAGTAAAAGTGCAATTCCCCTCAGTCATAATTTAAATGTGCAAGCCCTTTAGAAAATCCTATTGAGTACAAACGATCAAACTAGACTTAGCCACCCAATATTTCGACAGATTCATATACACCTTTGTTTATTATTTACAGAGGTACTAAAAATTCTGAATTAGCTCTCCATAGAGATATCAATAACATCTCCTTTCTTATCAAAACTGACACAAAGCACATAATTGGTTATTTCATCAGGTAAGCTAAAATCAATTAATTCAGTACTTTGAAATGAATCATCTCCATCGTTGTCTACAACTAATAAATCTAATACCTGTAATACTGTAGGCTTTTGAGTTCCAGTATGTTTTTCCCAATACGATGGTTCAATTTCTTCAAGATGATGTTGAATAAATAATTCCACGCTATCTTCAGCTTTTTGATTTTCTAAAGCCTCACGCATAGCAATACGTGCAAGATGTTCTCGTTGTTGAATATTTTCCTGTCCAGACATAATCCCCTCGCAATCACCATAAAATATTTTCTATTTTAATTTTGACCAAACCTAAAACAATTACTCATCAGGAATTTCAGGTTGTACCAATAGGTTTAATAAATAAAGAGATTCTTGCCATCCTAAATAACACGCCTCTACAGGGATCACATCTGGTATTCCCTCTTGAGTAATATTTACCTCAGTTCCGACCAAGACTGATTTCAATTGAATTGTGACTTGTATCTCACCGACCAAATTCGGATCATCAAACTTATCTGTGTAACGCAATAATTCATTAGGAATAATTTCAACATAGGTGCCGCTAAATGAGTGGGCTCTACCAGTTGAAAAATTGGTAAACGACATTTTATAGGTGCCGCCTTGTTGCGGATCTAGGTGGTGAACTTTTGCGGTAAATCCGTGAGGAGCCATCCACTTTACTAATGCATCAGGATCAATAAATGCTTTAAAAACTCGCTCAGGTGGTGCGCTAAAAACCTGATGTAATCGTACTGTACCTGCCATTTTTATTCTCCATTCTTACTATTATTTTATTTGGTGAAATGATCATAGCGATTTAATTAATAATTGCTATACCTTCAATCGCATATTTCAGCACGATTATCGAGATTCTCAAGCTGCTTTTTTGTGAAAAAAAGCGCAGAATAGGAACCCGTATTTTAATGATCAGAACGCAGCTTTAGGATTGATCTATGAGTCAACTTGCTTTTATTGCTTTTAGCTTAAATGGTATTGATGCACAAAAATTCTTACAAGGTCAGGTCACTGTTCACATTGAACGCTTGGCTGAAAACGAAAGCCGTTACACTGCAATTTGTGATTTAAAAGGGCGAATTCACTTTGGTCTTTGGATAAAAAAACTCAATCCTGAAAGTTTTGAGTTGGTCACCACTCAAGATCAAGCAGAAGAATTTGCCAAACACATTCGTAAGTTTGGTGCCTTCTCTAAAATGAAACTGGAAGAAGTTGGTGCAGTTTTTCCAAGTGTAATTGGTAATCATACTGAGTTTTCTCAAACAGAAACTGATATTCCAGTTTGGCAAACAGCGGCTATTCGATCAGGTCAAGCATGGATTATCCAAGCAACTGAACACTTATTCCAACCTCAAGAATTACGTTTGCATCAGCGTGAAGGCGTTCACTTTGATAAAGGATGTTATTTAGGTCAAGAAATTGTGGCACGTCTTTGGTTTAAAGCAAAACCGAAGCATTGGTTACATTTAATTCAGTCTAAAGGTGAACTTCCAGCTCCTGCAACTCAACTGAGTAAAGATGTTGAAGTGGTAAACAGTGTTGTATTTGGAGATGGCTATCTCGCACTCGTGATTGCCAAACCTGCAGCTTTAACTGAACTTGGTGTATCCGTTTTGGATCTACCAGAAGCACTGAATGGTGATGTTGCAAGACCAAGCTAAGCCCTTGTAAAAATCAGGCTTTAATTTTATATTAAAAACTCATGTGTTATCGCGGCTGCTGAACCCGATTAATTCATGAGTTTTTTTACAATAGATGACTTATCACAACAACGTAATCGAGCATGGCGTCGTAAGCAGAAATATTTATTTCGAGGACGTGACTGTAGACACACAACACTTTTGTGGAAAGCACCAAAGAAGTGGAAATATCTATATACACGACAACTCAAAATTACTCGAGCAGGACAATTAGCTATCGAATATCCACGAATCTCTGCAAAGCAATATTTACATGATGCTCGTTCTAATTACTGGATTTTTTAATTCTGAATACACTCTTTATTTGCAGTCGTAATCAATGGCGTAGCCCAACAGCTGAACGTATTTTCGCGCAGGAATACGGTCTACAGACCCGTTCAGCTGGCACTAGTCGTCATGCCAAGCATACCCTCTCAATCAAAGATATTGCATGGGCTGAACAGATCTTTGTGATGGAACAACGGCATAAACAACAAATTAAAGAAAAATTTTCCAAACAACTTCACCACAAAAAAGTGTTTGTCCTCGATATTCCAGATGATTATCACTATATGGATCCAGATCTCATCGAATTATTAAAATTAGCGATGCAACCCTATTTAAAATAAAGTTCTATTTCTATTCTTGTCGAAAATAAAAATGAACGTTATTGTTTGTGTATTCTTAACAATTTACTTTTCCAATGAAAATAATGATCAAAACCTTCATATCAGCACTTAGTCTAAGCGTCCTAGGTTTACAAATACTGCATGCCGATAGCAAAATTTTAGAACAAAATTTTAAGAAGAATTATCCTGATCTTCCTATTAGCGCTATCTCAGTTTCACCATTCTCTGGGATATACGAAGTCTATGTCGGTGGAAAAATTATTTATACAGATGAGGCGGCAAAATATTTATTTTTTGGCAACTTACTCGATGTTAAGAATCAAAAAAATCTTACTGAGGAACGCATATCAGAGCTGAGTAAGATTGATATTAAACAATTACCGCTTGATCAAGCCATTAAATATGTAAAAGGTAATGGAGAGCGTATTCTCTATATTTTTACTGATCCAGACTGTCCTTACTGTCAAAAGCTAGAACAACATATGACATCTATTGATAACATCACTGTATATTTATTCTTATTTCCTTTGAAGAAATTACACCCTCAAGCAGAAACGGTAGCAAACAAAATTTGGTGTGCTAAAAACCAATACGAAGCTTGGGAAGATTATATGTTGCATCGCAAACTCACCAAGAATTCAGGCGAATGTAAAACACCAATTCAAAAGAACTTAGATTTAGGTCAATCTTTACAAATTAATGGAACACCAACATTGTTTTTACAAAATGGCAGCCGAATTTCTGGCATCCCCCAAAATGCAGATCATCTTGAGAAAATATTACAAGAAGCCAGCTTAAATAAATAACACAACACTTAAAGGTATTTGTATTAATTCACTATTTAAACAAATACCTTATTTAAATTTAAGATAATGATTTTTATAAAATAATTAAATTTAACATCCAAATGCTATAAGATATACAAAATCTTCATTTACATTCTCAACCAAACTTTTATCATGAGCATGTCAAATTATTTTCTACTGCTTATAAAGGATTTAAGCAGAAAGAGATGAAAGGAATAAAATATGAAAAAGTTGCTCACTGCTGGTCTAATATTTGTAGCTAGCCATTCTTCATTTGCAGCAGACAACAAAACAGCTGCAAAACCTGATGTATTTGCGAAAGCAACCCAACTGTATGAAGCCAAAAATTATGTTGCTGCCTTTGAAGAAATGCAAAGACTTGCAAACACAGGAAATGCTCAAGCAATTTACAATCTTGGCTATATGCATCAAGTTGGGCAAGGCACCAGCAAGGATGAAAAAAAAGCTGTTCAATATTATCAAGAAGCATCCAATAAGGGCTTTGGCAAAGCAAGCTTTACTCTAGCTCAAGCCTATAATACTGGTGATTTGGGGATTAGCAAAAACTCTCAAAAATACAAAGAATATTTAGATAAAGCATCAAATCAAGGTTCTGAAGAAGCCATCGTAGAGAGTGCGAACATTTTATTTCGCCAAGGGAAACCTGAATATGATCAGCTTGCCGTACAAAAATTACTTCCTCTGTTGCGAAAAGGCTATCAACCAGCAGTTCATTTGAAAGCAATTTATGATCTGAGTTTAGGGGTCAAAAATAAGAACCCAATTATGCAGCAACGGGCTGTTGAATCTTTACAAGATTTAGCAAAAAAAGGATATCCACCCTCGCTTATGGTTTTGGCAAATATGCTTGCTAATGGCGGCATTGTTGATCAAGATTTAGAGCAAGCTAAAAATATTTTTGCTCGTTTGGCAGCAGCAAATTATCCAAATGCGAAAGAGTCTTTAGCCAAGGTTGAAGAAGCCATTACAGCGAAAAAAGCAGCTACGGCCCAAGCACCTAAAAAATAGAAAAAAAAGAGCAGCATTAAAATGCTGCTCTTTCCATTTAGAATTGTTTACTCACTTTGATTCCAGCACTCCAGTTACACCCATCAGCAGGCTCAAAGAATCGGCCATTACTATCATTGACAATCACAGAGCCTGCATAGTTTTTATCAAATAAATTATCGACACGTGCAAAGCCATTAATTCCCCAATCTGCATATTTCCAAGCATATCCCGTGTATATCGAAGCAACGGTATAACTTGGCGCCGTATCACTATTGATATCATCAACATAGACCTTATCCATATATTGAGCATCTACACCTGCATACAAGCCTTGCTCTGGTTTCCATGCCAAACCAAGAAAAGCTTGGTTCTTCGCAATACCAGGAATTGCATTGCCTGATGGAATAGCAGCAGCTAGTACAGAACCATCTTTATCGAGATTTACTGGAACATCAGCATCGAATGTTGCATCGAGATAAGCATAACTAGCTGTTGCAGTTAAATCACGCCACAGCTTTTTATTCCAATTAAACTCCACACCTTCACGAAGCGTTTTATCTGCATTCCTAAAAGTCGAACGACCATCAGAGTTTCCTGCAGAAACAATATCATTCTTAGTTCGACTCTGGAAAACAGCTAAAGTAAAATCACCTAAAAAATTTTGCGATTTTAAACCTAGTTCATAGTTATCACTAGTAGATGGTTTTAGCGCAAAATTAAATCCAGATTTATCGTTATCAGCTTGATAGGCCATCTCAGTAAATGTTGGTGTTTCAAAACCTTTTGCATAGCTGGCATAGGCCAATAACTCTGGTAAAATCTGCCAGCTTAAAGCAGCTGATGGCAAAACCTTATCATAATTTGTTTTGCCGCTGTCATCACCATTAACTGTCCCATACTGATCAGGCTCAGTAGTAAAATGATCTTTTGATTTGTAATGCACACTGCTATAACGTACGCCAGTATCTAAACGCCATGTCGGTAAAAACTGCCATGATACTTGTAAATAGGGATCGATATCCCACAAAGTATTGTCTTCATCACGACGTAAATTACCCTTGACACCATAGATATCTTTTGCATTAAAGTTTTTAAAGCCTTTACGGTCTTCGTCCATCATATCAAGCGCAATACCTGCACTGATCATCGTATTCGGCAATAGTTCTTTACCAGTCCAGCGGAAATCAGCGCCATAATAATTACGTTCAAAATCAATCACACCACCCGCATGTTTGGGACTTGCTTGACCTGAGTAAATAGGCTTACCATTTTCAAGCGTCACTTTACCTTGTGGTATAGATTGATATTGAGTCACTTGGCGATTTCCAAAATACGCCATTGCATACAATTCATTTTGATCATTGATCGGCTTAGACCAAGTTACGCCTGTCTGAGTCTGCTCGATGTCCTTACGAACATTGTAAGTATTATTAGTATCATTTACTTGGCGGGGATTTTGTTGCCACTGTCTTCTATTTAATCCTTGTGGGTCGTCGGCATGAATCTTGACATAGTTAGTAACCCAATTAATTTTACTGCCATCGTCCAAATTCCACATCAGTTTCGCATTATTTAAGACTTTTTCTGCTCGACTATGATCACGGTACCCATCAGTATCAAAATAAGAGGAACTGATAATATAGCTCGGCTCATTTTGATTTTTCGCACCGCCTTGCAACACGAGGCCAGCACGATTCTTGTTATGACTACCACCTGCATAACTCATTTCAATCGAATCTTTACCCCGCCCTTCTCGAGTCGTTGCGAGAATTGCACCACCTGATGAGTTTCCATACAACGAAGAAAATGGTCCGGTTAATACTTCTAAATGGCTTAAACTACTTAAATCAATATTTGAGGTTTGACCCTGACCATCTGGCATAGTGGCTGGAATACCATCTGTATATAAACGGATACCGCGTACACCGAAAGTCGATCTAGCACCAAAACCACGCATTGAGAGCTGTAAATCTTGTGCATAATTTTCACGATTGCGTAATTGTACACTTGGAATACCTTTCACTACTTCGGTTAAATTTACCTGTGCAGATTGATCATTTTGAGGCATATCTACCCTAAAGATCGATGCAGGCGTTTCCATATACGAAGTGTCTGTCCGCGTTGCCTCAACTTTGATCACTGGTAGTTGCGTTGGTAAATCTTGCTTAGGCTCTATAGCCCATAAACTAGAACTAGTGAACCCCATGCATATGACGATACAACCGTATAAAACATTAATTTTCATTGAAGGCATGAAGTTTCCTTATTTCTCAAAATTTCAAGTCGCGATTTAAAAGCAAGAATATGATTATTTTATAATTATCTTACCTATTTAACTTTAGCGAAAACGATCAAAACAATTCGTGATCTGTATTAGCAAATAAAATTAAATGCACGCATAATTGTAAGTGAAACCTTTGCCCTCATTGTATTGTTGTTGAAACAACTTGAGTATCCTATGCCCGAACTACCAGAAGTTGAAACCACAAAAACCAGTTTACTCCCGCTATTAGAACAACGTGTTCAATCAGTAAGCGTACACAATTCAAGTTTGCGCTGGCCTATTCCCAATGATATTGAAAAACTGATTGGACAACGTCTAATTCAATTGAAACGACGTTCTAAATATATTTTGGCAGAGTTTGAAAGAAATCAAATGCTTTGGCATCTCGGTATGTCTGGCAGCTTTCGCTTATGCCAGCAAAATGATGAGCTTAGAAAACATGATCACCTCATCATCAACTTTGAAGATCATCAGCTTCGCTACCACGATCCACGTCGCTTTGGATGTATTTTATGGTTAGATTCTGAAAGTCAAAGTAAACTTATTGATACCCTTGGTCCTGAACCTCTAAGTGATGATTTTAATGCTGTTTACCTGCAAGAAAAACTCAACAAAAAAAATGTCGGCATTAAAATTGCTTTAATGGATAATCATGTAGTGGTAGGTGTTGGTAATATTTATGCGACTGAAAGTTTATTCAACATCGGCGTTCATCCAGCACAACCTGCATCAACGTTAAGCACAACACAAGTGGAAAAGTTAGTTGTCGAAGTCAAACGCATCTTAAAACATGCCATTGATTTAGGCGGTTCAACCTTACGCGATTACACTAATGCGATGGGCGAAAATGGCTATTTTCAGCAAACACTTTTAGCTTATGGTCGTGCAGGTGAAATGTGCGTTAATTGTGAAACCACATTGGAAAACTTGAAATTAGGTCAACGTGCCAGTGTATTTTGTCCACAATGCCAGCCATTAAAGTTGAAAAACACTGGAATATAAATGTAAGGAGAGCAAGATATGAAAACTGCGATTGTTCGACATATTCTTGTAAAAGATAAGGATTTAGCTGAACAGCTAAAAAAACGAATCCAATCGGGTGCTGATTTTGCCAAAATTGCCAAGCAGTATTCAACCTGTAATTCTGCTAAACGAGGGGGTGAACTGGGTGAAGTCAAAAAAGGGCAACTGGTTCCTGTTATTGATAAACTCGTTTTTACTGCGGCAGAACGTATCTTACATGGCCCGATCAAAAGTCAATTTGGGTTTCATCTTTTAGAAGTAAAGTTCCGCATGGATGGTTTGAGATAAGATCATGAGCTTAAACTTATCATTTAAGCTCATCGTTTTCTGAATTCCGTTAGCGTTGAACTTGAGATTTCATCACATAAGTCCAAGCTGATGTAGTTGTAGCATTAGATAAATAAACCTGAACTTCTACACGTTGATATTGCTCACCTTCAAAGTCATCCAACATTTGCCAGTTTTGTGCTAACTTTTCTGTACTAAATAGATAACCATCAACGACTGGATCAAGATCATTCAGGACGATCGCAGGCAAACCTTGATCTGGGCCCCAATCTAGTATGTGAATTGTTCCATGTACTGTTGCAGATTGCCAATCACCACCGATCTCACCAAGAATATGTGCATTTTCTCGATTTGGACACAATGTTCCGTAAACAAAAAGTCGATTCATGCTTGTATGTTCCATTCCAATATTTTTTGCATATTAAAATCAATCGCTTTAATTTTCTATCAAAAATCTAACAAATATTAAGTACAAAAAAACGGCATTTAAAATGCCGTTTCCTCAACTAAAATGTTTAACCTTGTTTTTTCAACTCATCACGAATTTCACGTAATAATTGGACATCTTCTGGTATAGGAGCTGGCTCTGCTGGAGCCGCTTCTTCTTGTTTACGTAAACGGTTCATCACCTTCACCAATAAGAAAACCACCCATGCCAAAATTAAGAAATTAATTAAAATTGTCAAAAAATTACCATAAGATAGGACAGTGAGGCCCGCTTCTTGTGCTTGAACCAAAGTCGTTATATTTTCTGATTCACCACGTAAAACAATAAATTTATTACTGAAATTGACTTCACCACCAATCAGAAAATTAATGATTGGCATTAAAATATCTTTCACTAATGAATCAATGATTTTACCAAATGCACCACCAATGATGACACCAATTGCTAAGTCCATCATATTGCCTTTAATAGCAAATTCTTTAAATTCTTTAATAATGCTCATATATCACTCCAGAGTTGAAATTAAAGTAGCCTGTTTTTGATTTGTTTATTACACAGGTACAATTCTTCACATAATGTTGATAATTTAATATTTTTCTCAAAAAAAGATAGTTATTTCACACTTTAACAACATAATTTATTTTAGGAAAAAGATGAACTTAAGCATGCCGTAATCAATCATTATTTTCAATAAAAAAACCGCTAAATAAATTTAGCGGTTTTTTTCATTCTTCTATTCAAGAAAAATTATTTATCACGATTACGTTTACGTTCGTTTTCAGTTAAATAACGCTTACGAATACGAATCGATTTAGGTGTTACTTCAACTAATTCATCATCTTCAATGAATTCAAGCGCTTGTTCAAGCGTGTATTCCATTGCAGGCGTTAAAGTTAACGCTTCATCAGTACCAGATGCACGAACGTTAGTTAACTGTTTCGCTTTAGTTGGGTTAACAACCATATCGTCTGAACGAGAGTTAATACCGATAATCATGCCTTCATAAACCTCAAGCTGTGGTTTAGCAAATAAACGACCACGGTCTTGAAGTGTAAATAATGCATAGCCCAAGCAAGTACCTTGAACCATTGAGATCAACACACCGTTTTGACGCTTCGCAACAGTACCTTGTTTAGCAGGACCATAATGCGAGAAGCTTGAAGTCATGATACCAGTACCAGAAGTCATGGTAAGGAATTCTGAACGGAAACCAATCAAGCCACGTGAAGGAACAGTTGCTTCAATACGGATACGGCCTTTGCCGTCAACTTCCATATTTGTCATCTCGCCTTTACGGAAGCCCATTTGCTCCATTACAGAACCTTGGTGCTGTTCTTCAACGTCAAACGTTACATTTTCAAACGGCTCTTGTCTTTCGCCATCGATTTCTTTCATGATGACTTGTGGACGAGAAACACCCATCTCAAAGCCTTCACGACGCATGTTTTCAATCAATACTGAAAGGTGAAGTTCACCACGACCAGATACTTTGAAACGGTCTGGACTGTCAGTATCTTCAACACGTAATGCTACGTTGTGAATCAATTCGCGATCAAGACGTTCACGGATGTTACGTGAAGTAACGAATTTACCTTCTTTACCAGCGAATGGTGAGTTGTTCACTTGGAACGTCATCGATACTGTTGGTTCATCAACAGATAATGGCGGTAAAGCTTCAACATTTTTCGGATCACAAATCGTGTCAGAAATGTTTAATGCGTCAATACCTGTAATACAGATGATGTCACCAGCTGATGCAGATTCTACATCAACACGCTCTAGACCGTGGTAACCCATGATTTTTAAGATACGACCGTTACGTGTCTTACCTTCTTTATCAATCACAGTTACTTGAGTGTTTAATTTTACAGAACCACGTTGAATACGACCAACACCGATAACACCTACGAAGCTGTTATAGTCAAGTGAAGAAATCTGCATTTGGAATGGACCATCAACATCTACTGCTGGTGGTTCAACGATATCAACGATCGTTTGGAATAACGGAGTCATATCATCCGCTAATTCTTCTGGTGATGGACCTGCAACACCACGAAGACCTGAAGCATAAACGATTGGGAAATCCAATTGTTCATCAGTTGCACCAAGGTTATCAAATAAATCAAATACTTGATCAATAACCCAGTCACAACGAGCGCTAGGCTTGTCAACTTTGTTAATAATTACGATTGGCTTCAAACCACGTGCGAACGCTTTTTGCGTTACGAAACGAGTTTGTGGCATTGGACCTTCTTGAGAGTCAACAAGAAGCAATACGCAGTCAACCATCGACATTACACGTTCAACTTCACCACCGAAGTCCGCATGTCCTGGGGTGTCTACAATATTGATGCGATATTCAGTGTTTGTACGTGCATCTAGCCATTTGATTGCAGTGTTTTTTGCAAGAATGGTAATACCACGTTCAGACTCAAGCGCGTTAGAATCCATAACACGTTCAATCTCGCCTGCGCGATCACCAAGAGCACCTGATTGTTGTAAAAGTTTGTCTACAAGAGTCGTTTTACCATGATCGACGTGCGCAATAATGGCAATGTTACGGAGAGTTTTAATATCTGACATGTAAAATTCGATACGCTTTAAATTTGAGGGCAAATTATACAGAAAAATACTAAAGTTTAGTAGTGACAGTTTATTGACAGAGCAATTTTTTTCTGACGAATAGTTACAGAATCGTTGGTAAAGTAGTCTAAGTCTATTAGAATAATCAACTAATGCTTACCGCTTTTTTATGCTCCCATGTCAAATCCCCACTCTGAACAACCGCTCGATCTAGTCTATGGGCTAAATGATCGACCGAAACCTTTTATTGCTTTTTTAGCGGCGCTTCAACATCTTTTAGCGATTTTAGTGCCAATTGTCACTCCTGGATTATTGATTTGTTTGGCATTAGGTGTGTCTCGCGAAGACACCAATATGATTCTTTCTATGTCATTAATCATTTCAGGGATCGCGACTTTCTTGCAATGTAAGAAAGTTGGTCCATTTGGCGCTGGATTACTTATTGTTCAAGGAACTAGCTTTAATTTCATTGGTCCTATCATTGGTATAGGTAGCGCAATGGTGGCTGCTGGCACACCTGTAGAACAAGTTATGGCTGCCATTTTTGGTGTCGTAATCGCTGGTTCATTTATCGAAATGGGCGTATCTCAAATTTTACCTTGGGTAAAAAAGCTGATTACTCCTCTCGTTACAGGAATCGTCGTTCTGTTGATTGGTCTAACATTGATCAAAGAAGGACTGATTAGCATGGGTGGTGGTTATACCGCAATGCAGGATAATACCTTTGCAAACGCAGATAATCTCATTATGTCATGTACAGTTTTGGGGATTATCATTTTACTGAATAGAATTCGCATTATTTGGGTGAAAAGTTCAGCAATTTTGATCGCTTTAGTCATCGGTTATGTACTTGCTGGATTTATGGGACATTTAAACTTTTCCGTATTACAAGAAGCCCCGATTATTCAAATCCCAACACCAATGCATTTTGGATTGAGCTTTTCTTGGAGCTTGTTTATTCCAATGGCTTTTATTTATCTAGTAACTTCTCTAGAAGCAATTGGTGATGTCACAGCAACCAGCAAAATTTCCAATCAACCTGTAGATGGCCCCATTTGGATGCAACGCATCAAAGGTGGTGTTCTAGTTAATGGTGCCAACTCTTTCTTAGCAGGTATTTTCAATACTTTTCCAAGTTCTGTATTTGCACAAAATAATGGTGTGATCCAGTTGACTGGTGTTGCGAGCCGTTATGTAGGTC
>Ga0209599_10000906_pt1 | contig 16157 bp, 13 predicted proteins | sample Shrwel_input2_FT_FD_187534 | JGI IMG/M metagenome (GOLD analysis project Ga0209599, IMG submission 187534) | Subsurface microbial communities from deep shales in Ohio, USA - Utica-3 well 1 S input2 FT (SPAdes) (version 2) ... | reverse complement strand
CCCTTGGGGTGCCCGTGCGAGTGCCTCATCCTCGAGGCCCCGTCCAGGCACACCATCACCCCCTCGGGCACCATCATCCGGGTCGGATACCCCTTCGGCCCACCACTACCGTCTTCCTGCAGCGTGGGCGCCAGGTCGTGCGCCACCACGGGCTTCCCCGCGCTCACGAGCACCACGGGCCCGTTTTCGTACCGGCACGGCGACGCAGGGAGCAGCTCCATCGCCCGCCCCGCGCCCGGCTTGTGCCACGCGATCTTCAGCCTGCAGTGCTCGTCAAACTCTCCCTGGGTCAGCCCGTACATCCACCCGATGGCCCGGGCGTACTCCTGCACGAACCTCGTCAGGTAGGGCGCGTGCGGCAGGAGCAGCCTCGCACAGTCCCGGTAGCACAGCTCGGTGGGCGCCTGCGTCGCAAACAGGGTGAGGATCCCTCGCGTCGCCCACTCGTCGTCCATCGGCAGCGCGACCTCCCCTTGCACCAGCGCGTCCAGCAGCCCCTTGGCGTCGTGCCGGGCCAGCACCTGCAGCCGCCTGGCCGTGTCGGGCCCGTGCCACAGGCTCGTCCCGGGCGGCAGCCTCTCCAGTGGCCCGCCCCCGTCCACCCGCTTCGGCACCTCCGTCATCACGCGCGTCCGCTCCGTAATGTACCAGCGCCGGTGCGGGCTCCACTGGTGCTCCTTGGGGATGCCCCCGCTGTACCTCCACTTCTCCTCCTCGCCTTCCGGGCAGATCACGGACCGCTCCAGGCCCACCGTCCGGGCCTCAATCACCGTGTTCCGCCAGTCCCACGCCTCCTCCTCCTTCCAATCACCGAGTTGTTTCGTCGCCTCTTGCGCGCGGCCGGGCAGCACCTTGTCCAGTCGGTCGAGCATGGACCGCAGCTCCTCGTGGTGCTGGAACGACGTCATGCTTGTTTGTTTGGTTTGTTGGAGCGCGCAGGAGGGTCAAAATCTTTATATAAAAAAGCTAGGGAGAGGGTGTCACGTCTGGTATGTCTCGCGGAATATGAGCTTCACTTCATTCTCTGTCATGCAAATGACCTTGCTGGATATCCCGAAATAGGCCTCGATCTTGTTCTCGTGCGGCAGGCACCTGTCCACCTCGGGGATCGCCGAGAGCAGCACCCTGTCCTTGAAGATCAGGCCGTGCTTCAGCATGTACAGCATCCCGCACACCATGTCCTGCAGCCGCGTCCCCGTCGTCATCTTGGCCCCGTTCGACCGCAGCTGCAGCAGGCACAGCCGGATGTTCCTCGCGCAGTGCCGCACTAGGTCCTCGCTCGCCTCCTCGATGAAGCGCCAGTACCGCTCCTGCCCCATGGCCAGCGCCAGCAGCCGGCACACGCTCGGCAGCCGTCCGGGGTGCGTCAGCTTGAACAGCCTCATCTGCTTGTGGATGTGCTGCCCCAGCCTCGCGTACTGCTTCGCGTTCTCCCTCTCCCGGCACCGCTTCGCCCGCTCCCCGAGCAGCAGCGAGGCCACCACGCTGTGCACCTCGGCGTCCAGGCTGAGCTCGTTGCTCCCGCCCTTCTCCGACGGGGCGCCCACCACGTTGTCGCTGTACTCGTGCAGCGCGTGCCGCACCTCGGGCAGCACGTACCCCGTGATGTCGCACACCCGCGTCCGGTCGTCGCACGTCACCAGGGGGCACGTGCTGTCCACCGCGTTCGACTGGCAAAAGTGCTGGCGCCCGCACTTGAGGCACCCCGCCCGGTTCACGTCGTACGCCTCCCACTTGCACGCCCGGCATCGCGGGTATCGAAATGGCCGTCGAATCTTCCGCCAGATTTCGTGCATCTCTCCCCCCTCTTGAAAAAAAGGGGGTCACGTCCTCCCTCGGCCGCCCCCCGTGATTCGAGCCCTCTTACTATTCCTACTACTATTCCTACTACTACTTCTACCATTCGTCCTCCCCGTCGTACTCGCTGTCCTCGCTGGGAGCCTCCTCCATGTGCTGCCTCACGCGCTCCTCCCGCGCCGCCATATCCTTTCCAAACCCGTCGTCCTCCGCCGCGTTGAACGCCAGCCAGTCGTGGTACGCAGCGCTCACCTGGCACGCCAGCTGCAGGCACGCCTCCCCGTGCACCTGGATCAGCTTGCCCTCCACCCGCAGCCAGTACGGGGCGCTCGCCCGCTTGCACTTCTCCCGCACTTCCTCGGGCGTGTACCGCCTCGTCGCGGACAGCTTGATCGGGCGCTTGCTCCAGCTGTGGCAGAGCTCCATGCTTTCGCGAAAAAAAGGGAACGCCTCTTCGCGCCCCGGGCCCCACCCTGGTGTTTCGCGCCCTTTTTCCAGATGGTTCCCGTCTATTAAAGGCGCACCCCCGTTTCCCTGCCAATCATGTTCATTCTCGGACAAGTCTTCCCCATCGACACCCCTCACCGCAAGGGACCGGTCAACGTTCGCGGCCGCAGCATCAAGTACTACAAGCCTGCTCGCGACGAGAACAGGGCCTTCCTGTACCTCAACGATGACGAAATGCTTGTGGCGTGCGGACTCCTCGCCGTCGACAAGCACGATCGCATGGTGAAGGTGGTGACTGCCGGAAACGTTGTTATCAACGTCCCCCAGCAGTACGTCTACAAGACCGACGAGTGGCTGTCTCTCAGCGACGGTGACAAGGCCTCTTTCAGGCCCTTCTACCCGTACATCCAGTGAACCCCCCTTTTTTAAACAGCCCTTCTGAGGCGAAATAAACCCAAGCAAAAACAAAAGCATCAGTCCTCATCCTCTTCATTTTTCGCGTGCAGGTAATCGTCCGACGCGGTCAGGACCGGTTGCAGCGCGTACTTGTCCCTGTACAGAGAGAGCGAGAGCGTCGTGTACTCCAATCCCCTCTCCAGCAGCCGGAACAGCTTCTCGTTGAACTCCGCGTTGTGCAGCGAGTAGTCCTCGCAGATTTCCGTGTACTTGTCCGGCTCCGGCCGTATCCTCCTCGCCTCTAGCCACTGCTTGGTGCACGCCCTGATGACGTACTCGAGCTTCGCGCAGTACCACAGCAGCACGAAAAAGTGCCAGAAGCGCGGGTGCACAAACACCTCCTTCGAGTTCTTCCCCATCCGCGTCAGATCTATGCAGTGCTCCGCGCACACCCCCGTCAGGCTGCACACGTTCTCCCCCGTCAGGACCTTGATCGGCGGCTGCGCGCACGACATCACGTCCTTGCACACCTTTTGGATCTGCTGGCTCCGCGGCGTCGTCAGCTGCCCCACCAGCGAAAACACCTCCCGCACGCGCGCCACCACCTTGTTCTGCCGGTTGTACATGACCACCGCCCACCGGTCCCCGTTCTCCCGGCACGTCCCCAGGTGCCGCTTAAAGTGCCCCGAGCTGATCACGTCAAACGCCTTCACCTGCGCGTACGCATGGAAGTCCTCAAACGATAGCATGCTGGGTTGTCGGTCACGGCGCAGCCCTCTCCGGGCCTACGTAAATACAAGCCGGTCTTTTTTTTGCTCTATTTGGGTTCAGGCTTCCATAAAAACCACCAGAAAAAAAGAGTGTGGCCACTAGATGAACATCGCAGTCGAGATCCTCGTCTGGCAGGTCCCTTTTTCCTTCCTCGTCGCCTTGTGGGCCGTCAGCGGATTCATGGGGACCTGTTCACCCTTGGTCATGTTCGCCGCCTTCCTCTTCGCGTGGCTCGTCGTCTCCCTCATCGTCATCACCTTTGACCTCCTCGTGGTCCTCCTCGGGTTCACCGTGACGGGCATGGCGAGGAGGCTTGTTTACTGAATCTACCAGCGTCGAGTTCCAGTATCTTCTGGTAAAACACCCCACGGATTGGACGATTTGTACCGGTCGTCGTCTTCTTCCTCGGACGACGAACCCGAGCCATCCCCCTCCTGCTCCCGCGCACCTCCTCCGGCAGGCTCGAACTTTTGGGAATGGTACGACGTCTGCTCCTGCGGTGTCTTAGCCCCTTGGATCTTTTCCGCGCCCTTTTTCCGCTTGCCGGTCGGGTTGACCATAAAGTAATCCGCCTCGTTGGCCGGCTTCGTCTCTGTCATTTCCGGAAACGCAGTGTGGCTTGAGTACGCAGGCCTGACCAGGCCCACGCACGTGCTCTTCTTCACCCACACGGGCACTTTGTTGCGAACAATGTCCCAGTACATCTGGCTGTTGTTCACGTCGATGGTCTTGTACTCCTTGTGCGTCAGGATCATGTAATGGTACACACCCTGCACGCTCCCGTAACCCTCTGGCCTCAGTTTCTTGGGGTCAGGGCGGTACGGGTGCGTCCTGATGGAGTACATGGCCTGAAACTCAGAGTCGATCGTGTCCATGTACCCTTGCACCTTTTGCCAGTTCCAGCGGGTCTTGATCACATAACAGCCCACCTTGATGCCCATGTTCCTGATGGGAGCCCATATGATTCTTTCTAGACGGGTGAAGAGCTCTCTGGGCGTCAGCTCTCTCCCCTTCACCGTGTTGCCCCCGGTGTCGTGATCGTCGTCCCAGCTGGGGTCCAGGTACACGATATCGACCTCGGTCCCCGGCTTGTCGGCATGGCTCAGGATAAAATTCTCTGCTAGCTTGTGCTTGCACTTGATCAGAGTCCTCCTTTTGCCCTTGCCACTCCCCGACGATTCCCCTTCCACGTCGATTTTCGCGTCCAGCTTGACAGCCTGAGCAAAGTCCTTGATGTTATCGCACATGATTTGGTACTCTCGCCACGAGTTGTCGTATTCCTCGCCGTGGTGCACTTCGTCCGGAACCGACCGCTGGCACATGACGATCTCCTCGGGGTCCATGTCCAGCAGGAACGCCACGCTGTCCGCCCCGCTTCCCGCGCCGAGCTCCCATATTTTGGGCCGCCGCTCAAGCATAGTGGTCAGCACCCTGTCGCGCACCCTGGCAAACTCCAGCATGGAGACGTACTTTTGCGTGGAAACTGTTAGTTTAAACTTGTTCAGGCGCACCCCCGTGGTCGCGTAAAAGTAGTCCCTGTAAACCTTGCTGAACTCGTCGACCTGCTTTTGGGAGTACACCTTGGTCTTCTTGGTTTTTCCGCGTACGACATCCTGCCATTCCTCTCCATCCTCATGAGGACCCAGCCCAAAGCACAGCAGCTGGTGCAGGACTGGATCGAATCCGTCATTCTGCATTGTGGAGGCAGCGCTGTAGGGTATGATAGCCATGCCGTCCGAGTCATCGTCGCTGTCGGAACACCCCTTGGGTTTATCATGCCTTCTCATACTCTCGCGAGTCGCTCTCACTCGCTTTTATATCATGTATACAGGCCGATTCAGGATACTAAAGACGGTCATTTTTACCCTGGAAGATATGGACTGGAACGCCCACGCCCAGGAAATTCAGGCGCACTACTTTAGACCGGGGCCGCGCGCGTACCTCTGGATCAACCAGGTCCAAGGCTGCGATCTCCTGACGTGGAGCTTCACCTTCATGGACTTTGGCATGTACCACACCGTCTCCGGCCACGCCAGCGTGACCCTCTCCCCTTCCGGCGACTACGCGGTCGATGGGATGCCCCAGGTCTCTCTCACCCACGCCCTCGACACCGTGTTTGACGGGCACTACCCGCGCTTTCTCGCCGATCTCTACCGGGACTTGCAGGTGCAGGAGCTTCAGATTGGGCCATAGTTTTGCAGTGTTCTCGTCACCAATCCACATGACAAGTGTGTTTAATTCAAAAAGTTTCACGCCTTAGACCGCGCGATCATCATGAGACGGGCCAAGGGGCAAGTCATCATCGATCGGGCCCATCATCGGGGGAGGCAGGACCATGGTCACAAACAAGTGGTCAAGGTAACCAGCAGCAGCCCCGTGGAACCACGGGAGGCCACCCATGACTTCCTCCTGGGCTTCCTCAGTAGGGCCTGGGCCAAACTGCATACGAAATGCAGGACGCGGGGGCACTGGGGCAGCAGGAGGGTTGGCCAGAGCGGCAGCCGGGCGGAGCGGGGTGGTGGGCGGAGTGGTGTTCATCGAGATAATGCGATAATTACCCTCCTGCACCTGGCCCAGCTTAAATACATCCAGAACCCCCCCCGAAAAAAATCAGGGAGTTTGATGAGAGACAGCCACGATCTTCACCAGCGAAGGATCGACTCCCGCTGCCCTGGCGAGCGCCTGCACAATCTGATCCTTCTGGGCCTCGAACTGCTCGGGCGTCAGCGCCACGTTCACGTTCCCGACCGTCGAAAACGAGTACAGGCACTTGTACCCCGAGTTGCACACGCAGTAGTGTCTGGTCACCGATCCAGAGGGCGACCAGGTGTTGGCGGGGCACGCCTGGATCGTCAGCGGGCTCCTGCAAAAACTGTTCCTCGGGCACAGCGGGCACTGGCCCTTCGAAGTCAGCCCGGTCTTGGTCGAGTACGTCCCGAGCGGGCACGCGTACACCTTCCCGATCCCGCAGTAGTACCCGGCGGGGCACGTCACGCACGACCCCCCATCCCCCGAGGGCACCGTGGGGAGCGCGCACGACTTGCACGCCGTGGCCCCACCCCACGCCACGCCGTACGAGGGACACGCGGTACAAGCGCCTGCCCCCGCCTGCGCGGAAAACGTCCCGTTCCTGCACGCCACGCAGACGTTGCCCCCTTGCGCAGCGTACTTCCCCGCGGCGCACGCCCCGCAGTAGGGGATCCGCGCCTCCACCCGCATCTCCAGCCCGGCGTTGCACCGGCACCCCGCCAGCGTGCTCCCGCCCGGCCCCACGGAGTTGGCGGGGCACAGCCGGCACCCGTCCGAGTCCACGTCGCTCCACATGTTGTTCGGGCACGGCAGGCACCTAGGCTCCCCCAAGAATGCCGAGAAAAACGTGCCCGGGGGGCACGGCCTGCACTCCCCGTCCTGCACGGCCGTCGGCACCGGGCAGGGCTCGCACACGGGCATCCCCAGCTTCTCCTTGGCCCCGCTCAGGCACGGCTTGCAGCCCCCCTGGCCCTGGAGGTCCTGGTACGTCTTGGAGGGACAGACCTGGCAAGCCCCCACCCACGAGTCCCCTGTAGAGTACGTCCCGGGCCTGCACGGCCTGCACTGCACGTACGTCTGCGTCTCCCGGGGGTCCGCCCGCACGTCCACCTCGTACTGCACGATCCTGGGCGGGTTGCACGACGCTTCCCCGAGGTAATCCCCCGCCGGCAGGACCGTGGGCGGCAGCACCTGCTCTCCCGCACACGACGCGGACACGGTGGCCTGCACGAACAAACGGATCTTCTCCATGGCGTCCAGGACGTGCACCTTCATTAACCCAGTGTAGCCTTCCTCGACCCCGCCCACGCCGCGGGCATTGTACCCGATCTCGTACCCGGGTAGGCACCTGCAATCCTCGGGCCTGCTGGCATTCCCCCCCGGCACGCTGTGCAGAGGACACCCCGCGCACGCCCCGTATACCTCATTAGGAAACTCACCGGGCCTGCAATCGCCGCACGCCGTGGCCCCTGGATCGCTGTTCTTCCCCACCGGGCAGCGCAGGCACCCCTCAGCGTCGGTCAGGCCCTCCCTCGTCGAGTAGTACCCGCCGGGGCAGCTTTCGCACGTCGCGTTCGCCAGCCCCACGACCCCTGAAAACGTCCCGTTCGGGCACAGGAGGCACCCCGTCTGGGCCGGCATCCCCTGAAAGGCCCCCGCTGGGCACGCGTCGCACCCCACCGCCTGGACCATCGTGGTGTACGTCCCGGCGAGGCAGCCCTTGCACTCCCTCGCGCCCTTCCCGTCGCTGAAGGTCCCCGGCTGGCACGCTTGGCACGTGGACAGCCCGCCCCCCGCGGAGAAACCAGCCCTGCAGACCTCGCACTGTGTGGCCCCTTGATACCCGACAAACGTCCCCGCTGGACAGCTGGTGCAGGCGCTCCGCTTGACGCCGTCCCCGTACGTCCCGGGCTGACACAGGGCGCACCCGATCACCTGCCCCCCGAGGCTGTACTCGCCCATGGCACAGTCCCCGCAGCTGGTGGACCCTCGTCGGAACGAGTACTGTCCCGGCGAACACCCGATGCACGCCAGCGCCGTCCTGTTCCTTCTCTCGACCAGCCCCTCCTCGCAGACGCATCCCTCCAGCGTCGTCCCGCCCGGCGAATCCGAATCCACGGGGCACGCCAGGCACACGCTCGCGCGCCCCTCGCTGTACGTCCCGGCCTCGCACGCATCGCAGGCGGTCCCCGTCGTCGCCGACAGATACCTCCCCGCCTCGCAGCCCACGCACCCCGCGCTGCTGGTCATCCCGATCGTCGTCGAGTACCTGCCCGCCCCGCACGCCAGGCATACGTTCCCCGCCGCCAGGGGATAGTACGTCCCCGCCGTGCAGTTGGAGCAGTAGGATACCCCCGTCCCCGTCGAAAACGTGCCGGGGAAGCAGGCGGTGCACACAGACCTCCTCTCACCCACCCCGAAAAACCCAGCATCGCAATCGAGGCATGCCGTCGCGCCTTCCCCGGAGGAATACCGCCCCGCCGAGCACTCCACGCAAAACCTCACCCCGACGTCCTTGGAAAACGTCCCGGGACCGCACGGCTCGCAGACCGAGACCCCGTCCTCAACCGAAAAGGTCCCGGCCGAGCAGTTCTCGCACTCCCAGGCCCCTGCCCCGGTGACGAAGGTTCCGGCCATGCACTCGTCGCACCCCACTTCCCCCGTTCCCGACGAATACTGCCCCGGTGAGCACGCCAGGCACGCGCTGCCCCCAGGCGCCGAGAGAAACTTCCCGTGCTCGCACGCGGAGCACGCCGTGGCCACGTCCAGCGAAAACGAGCCCGCGGGACACACCAGGCATTCCGTCGCCCCGCCCGTGGACGTGTAGTTACCCCGTTGGCAGGCCTGGCACCTCCGCTGCTCGTCCACCCGGAAAAACGAGCCGGCGACGCACGTTCTGCATCCCGTGGACCCCGTCAGCGCCAGCGAAAAGTGCCCGAGAGGGCAGGCCGTGCACGCGGTCGCGCCTGCCTGTGAATACGTGTCCACCAGGCACGTCCCACACCCCGACGACCCGTTTTGGCCCGAAAACTGCCCAGCCGCGCATGTTTCGCATCCGGTGGACCGGTTGGCGCTCGAGTACTCCCCCGCCTGGCATTCCATGCACCTCCCGGCGTTGTCGTACGAGAAGCGTCCAGGTCCGCACGCTGAGCAGCTCGTCGCTTCGTACCCCCCGGCAAACGTCCCCGCAAGGCAGTTCTGGCACAACCACGCGCCCGTCTGCGCCGAAAACGAGCCGGGTAGACACGATACGCAGTCCCACACCTGAGCACCCCCAAGCAGGCAGACGTCAGCGTGCGCGTATAAAAGGTCCTTCCAACCCCTTCCCGGCACTAGAACATGCTCCGTCTCGGCAACCCGCGGCATCTCCCGATCTCCCTCGCGCTCCTGGGGTGCCTGTTCCTCGAGCCCGCAGAGACAGGCCTCGCGCCCTCCCTGAAAGCATCGCATCCCACCGCGCCAAAGCTCGACCCGGACGACGTCGTGCGCTTCACCAAGAACCTCTACAAGGAGCTCGGGGACCACTGGGGCAACGCGACCCTGGTCTCCGACAAGTACCGCGACCAGTTCCAGCAGCTCAACGCCTCCACCGACGGCCAGCTCGGCCAGAACCTCGCCACCCTCTTCGAGATCCGCATGCTCGACCTCCAGGCCTCCGTGCGCCACGCCCGCAAGATGCGCAGCGTTATCCAGTCCTTTACCGAAATCCCCACCCCGCCCGCGTCTATTTAGGCGGTTCGGGTCGGCATGCCCATTTCATCATGGAGACGCTGCCGCAGCAGGATTTGAGCATGAAATGGAGTTTTTGGGGTGGTAAGAATAAGAAGAGTGTGCCGGTTGACTCGAGCGACAGCGAATCCGAGCCGTCCGAATCGAACGACGGCAAATCCCAGCCGTCCAAGCCATCCGGGGATCTGGAAAGCAAAGTCGAAAGGCTGGAAACGCTGCTGGAGGACATGCGTTTCAAATACGATGGCGCCAGAGCAGATATTGCCAGTTTCCGAGAGTTTATGAATCACGACAATGATGAGAAACTCGCGCTCGAGGAGCGTTTAAACGTGAAGATCAGGCGATTGCAGGCTCAGGTCAACCAGATGAGAGGCTCTGGCCAATCCGTCAGGGAAAGGGCGCGGTATTACGAGAAACCCGCGCAGGAAAAGGCGTATGACAACGATAGATTAAGGCGGGAACTGGAAAAACTGAAGAGAATTACGTATCCAGATAAGCATGTGTCAGACTCTGATTCTTCGTCGGATTAGGAGGTATAAAGGGGATGTTCATCAGCCTGCTTCAAGGAAGCATGCTTTCGACTGTCCAGTGCCAGGAAACCCAGGAACCTCTGGGGGTGGTATTTGGCAAGAAGAATTACAAGCTTCAGCGTATTGAAACGCTGGAAAAGGGACTTTCTGAGCTACGTATACAGTTTAAAGAGGGCATGAGAAAAATGAACAATACAATTATAGATAATGATGATGAAATTCACGGGAGATTAACTTTTGTTGCAAAAGCAATTTCTAAAAGAATCATGGAATGCGAGTTGCAAATTGACGGTATTAACGCACATCTGGAAGAAATCCAGAAGAAAGTTTTAATTTCCCATCCTGCAATAGACACCAAAACCAAAAACGACCAGAAACCCCTCGCCACAACCAAGTATTTACGTGCTCAAACCAACGCAGTACCCGCCCCCATGACAACGACGAGCGTGCAGCAGGAAAAGGCAGGTGATCTGGCGGCATGGTGGGGCGGTGAATCCAAGGTCGATAAAAAATTGGACCAGTTGGCTGGAATGATTCAAGGAATAGGCCATAGAACAGCAGAGCAATTGCAAAAAATGGACCATGATATGAGGCTTATAACAAGACGGCTGGATCAAATTGAAAATACGGGACAACCCACGCAATCCCAGCGCGCCGAAACCAGCAACCCCCTCTACGAGCAGCCGCCCCCGTGACAGCCCTCTCCCACAAAAAAAACCTATAAAAGCAAGCCACTTCTCCCAACCCAGAAGAAGAAGAAGAAATGCCACGCAAGATCGTGATCAACCGGCGCTACGGGGGGTTCGGCCTGTCCCATAAGGTCAAGGAAATGTACATGGAGGAAACCAAGAGCTCCGACATCATGAGCTCCGACAGTTACAGGCGGGACGACCCTATCCTCATCCGGATCATCGAAACCCTGGGCCTCCCTGCGTCTGCAGGAAACTTTTCCAAGCTCAAGATCATCGAGCTCCCGGACGACGTCCCGGACGACGGCTGGGTAGTGCAGGAGTACGACGGCATGGAGTGGGTCGCCGAGAAGCACAGGACCTGGGCCGGCTCCCTCGAGCAACCAGACTCGCCAGGGGCCCCTGAAACCCTTGAACCCCCTCCTCAACCCGAATAAAACCACTCACCGTATACGCCCGCATCCTGATCGAGGCTTTTCCCGCGGGGCACGCGCTGCACGTCTCCTCCCCCGTCGCCCCCGCCGCGCTCGAATACCGCCCGGCCCCGCATGCCGTACAGTCCCACGTGCTCTCCAGCGGGCCCAGGCCGTACGTCCCGGGCTCGCACTCCTCGCACTGCCAGGTCCAACGTGTTAGTTTTAAAATAGTTTTAAAATAGTTTTAAACTCTGGCAAAGTTTTGGCGGACCCCTACCCTGGAGATTCTGAGCTGAGCCTGAACCTGAACCTGAACCTGAGACCATGCTCAGTGAGACCATGCTCAAGTGAACCTGAGACCATGCTCAACTCAAACTCTTTTGGGGAGGGTAGGGGGGGTAAGGAGGGTAAGAGGATAGATAGTATAGAGTAATAGAGAGATAGAGATAGAGAAACTATCAAACCATAGCATGGTCTAACCCTTTTTCCATCTCGAACAGGCTTACCTCGATGGATCCAGCAGGAGCGAATGTCCCATTTTTGCAGATCCGGCACGCCACCTGTCCGCTCTCGTTGTTGAAGGCGCCTATTGGACAAAGCTCGCACCCAGAAGAGGCTGCCTGGGGCGAATACATGCCCGGCTCGCACATGCTGCAGTTCCAGCTAGCATTCCAGGGGTTGAAGAGCCCAGCCGCACAAGCCACACAGGCCGACGCGTTGTCCAGCGAGTAGTATCCAGGGGGGCACGTCCTGCACGCCGTGGCGGCCCCGCCCGGCGAAAACGTGCCCTGCTTGCACGTCGTGCAGTTGTAGCTCCCCACCTTGACGGTGTAGCTGCCTTCTGGGCAGTACAGGCACTCGCTGGCCCCTCCCTCCGAGAACAACCCTGGGGGGCACGCCGTGCAGTTGGTGGCCTGCGGATCTGGAGCATACAGGCCGGGCAAGCAGGGGGCGCACACCCTGCTTCTCTCGTACGTCCCGGGCTGGCAGGCCTGGCACGTGCTGCTGGACGACGCCCCCGTGCTCGAGCTCGTCGTGCCGGGGGGACACTGCAGGCACTCCGCAGCCCCGCCGGCGTAAGGCCTGTCCAGATACGTGTGGAACGGGCACTCCAGGCAGCCCCCGGAGCCTTCGGGAGCGTACCTCCCCAGCGGGCAGATCGAGCACACGCTGGCCCCTGTCCCTGAAAACGTCCCATTTCGGCAGGTCGAGCAGGCCGTGGCCCTCACGGCGGAATACTGACCGGTCCCGCACGCCACGCACGTCCGGTTCAGCTCGTACGTCCCCGCGCCGCAGGCTCCGCACGCGAACCTCGAGTACATCCCGACGTACGGCAGGACCGTCCCGCGCGGGCACGCCTGGCAGTCGGAGATCGAGCCCTTGCCGGATTCCTCCAGATACGTGTGGAACGGACACGGGGTGCAGGCTGCGCTCCCCGTTATCGCGTAGTACCCCGGAAGGCAGGGGATGCAATCCTGCGCCTGGTTGTCCGAGTACGTCCCGTTCCAGCACGGCTGGCACGTCAGGGCGCCGTTCTCGTTGGCTGGGGAGGAGTACGCCCCCGCGCTGCACCAGTCGCACTGCGTGGTCCGGCCGGTCAGGTTCGAGGCCGACCCGCGGAAGCACGGCTGGCAGTCGTCGTCCCCCGTCTCCAAGCAGTAGTAGCAGCCCTGGAAGTCCTTGTACTTGCCCGCCCCGCAGAGGGAGCACGCGCTCTTGCCGGAATACGAGTAGGAGCCCTCCGCGCACAGGCTGCAGTTGCTGCTGCTGTTCCGGCCGTTGAAGGTGCCCGCCGGACACGCCATGCAGGTGGACGCGTTGACGGGTGAGTAGTAACCAGTTGGGCAGGCCGCGCAGGCCACACTCCCTGTTTTGCTCGTAAACGTCCCGGGAATGCACGCGCTGCAATTGGAGGCCGCTGGAGCCCCGAGGATCGTCGAGTACGTGCCGTACCCGCAGTCGGTGCAGTTGGCCGGTGCTGGGAAGCCCTGGCCGGTGGCGTACTTTCCCGCGAAACAGGCGGTGCAGTTCGCTCCTGTGTTCGCGCCGATCGTGGTGGAATACGCGCCCGGCTGGCAGAGCGTGCAGTTCCCCTGGCTCGGCGCGCCTAGGATCGTGGAGTACGTGCCGGACTGGCATTGCGTGCAGGTGATGGCGCTGCTGGAGGCCAGGTTCGTCGAGTACGTCCCTGAAATGCAGTTGAGGCACTTGCTGGACACGGTGGCGCCAGTTCCCGTCTGGTATTTTCCAGCAGAGCAGGCGTCGCAGTTGATGCCTGACCAGCCAGTTGGAGGCGAGATCTGCCCGCTGAGCAGGGGAGTGGTTGAGTTCCACCCCCCTTCACCTGTAAAACCTGCATTGCACTTGCAGTTGAGTTGGGCTTGACTCCCTGTGTAAGGATAGCCTGAATTTTGGGGGCATGCTGTCAAAAGTCCAGATTGACACCAGGAATTGACGGGGCAGGTGGCACATGCTACATTGGTCCCCACTATGCTTATGTAGGTCTGTGATATGCATGTCCAACCGCAAGAAGTCGGTCCGTTTGTCCCTATCGTTTGAAAGACCACTCTGGAATTCTGAGAAGGGTTGGACATGGGATTTGTGCAAGCACTGCACACGATATTCTGACTTGAACTGCAAACCGACACGATGTACTGGCCAACCACACAAACAGAGCACGTCGAGCACGTTGTAGCCCCGCCAAGCGAGAATTTTCCAGCGGGGCAGCTTGTGCAGGCGCTGATTTGACCAGTTCCGTACGTTCCTGCCGGGCATGCCGTGCAATTGCTGGAACCGGCCGACGAAAACGAGCCATCCGCGCAGAAATCACAAAAGGTGGCGCCTTTTTGGTTCGCTGGAAACGAGTATTTCCCGATTCCACAGGAATCACAGGCCAAAGATCTACCCAGGGTAGTTGAGTACGTGCCCAACGAGCACAATTCGCAGTCCAAATCCGTGGTATTCGAGCAGGCCTTGCATCCAGGGTAGAGATTGTACTTGCCCGCCGAGCAGAGGATGCAGGGACCGCCTGAGGGGCCCCACCTGCCTGGAATGCACGAGCAATTAAGCCTGTCGTAGGATAGCGGGGGACTGAAAGTGCCCTCGCTGCACGTTGCTTCCAGTCCAGAATAGCAGAATTTCGGGGAATCGCACCCTATGCACGGCGTATTGTTGACCCCTTTGTACCCGAGATCGCAGGAACACGCCGTATACGAAGCCGACTGGACGGGGGAGACAGCGTGCACCGTGCAGGCCTCCACCAGGCCTTTGCCCACGCAGAAGCTCGCCATTGGGCAGTCCTCGCAAAACGCCTGCTCCGTCCTGTTGTTGGTCGTGTTCTTGAACCCAGCGTTGCAGAAGCAGTCCATGTACGACCGGGCCGACCCGTAGGAAAACGAGTGTTCCGGGCAGGTCTTGTTCAGATTCTCGAAGCAGACCTCGCCCGGCTGGCACACCCTGCAGTACCAGTACGCGGGCGGGTACAGCGCGCTGTACTCCTTGTAGTAGCCGGCGTCGCACGTGCACTGCGTGACCGATTTGGAGTTTTGCTTGGACACCGAGTTGGCGGGGCAGGCGCAATCTGAAGGGTCGTCGCTCCCCGCCACGCTGTAGGTGTTGTTCGGACACACCAGCGTGAGGTTCGCGAATCCTCCAGGGCAGTACGAGTTCTCCCGGCAGACCTGCCAAAAAACGCGCGTCCCGCGTTAAAACGGATAGCTTCCAAATCGCGAGTCTACCGTGGCTATTTAAACTCCTGCGTGCGTGTGCAGGGTATCTAGCACTGTTCTCTCTGCACCGTGCTTATGTCGGATTCCAACATATCATTTGGTTTTGAAGCTCCGTCCCACCAGGTGCAAAACATGTGCCTTGAGATCCAAGATCTGCGGCACCAAATCACTGGTCTGCGTTCCATGCTTCGTTATCGAGACATCAATTGTGCACGTTTGAATGAAGAAGTCACTAAACTTCAGAATGCGCTCTTTCGTGCAAACGAGGTTATCAGTGAACAGTCACGTGAGATTGAAGCCCTGAAACAGCAGGTCGCTCGTCCGGTATCGCCACCACTATCAGAGGAATCTGCCCCGTCACTCGAGGCGCCCGTTGCTGACGAAGATCCCAACATCATCGTCAGCGAGATCATGGGCGAGGTTATCGACAACGCGATGGAGCAAGTCCACAAGAAAGAATTCGTCAGCGAGATCGTAAACGAGGTTTTCGAAAAAACGATTGAGCAAGTCTACGAGAAAAACCTCGTCGTTTTTGCAGCCAAGCGAACACAGCAGATTCAAGAGATTCTCGAAATTTCAGACGAATTTCGTGCTATTGGGAACGAGATCCAGGAACTTAAGACCCAACTTGCCCATATCACCAAAACCGCAAAGAAACAGGAAAGGCGGATGAAAAAGCGCGCTGAGAAGAAGAATAAGGCACAGGCCGAGGTCAAGACCGTCGAGGAGGAGGCGCCCAAAGTAACAGAATCACCCTCCGAAACCGTTCAGACAATCGTGAAAAACACGATGACTTTTTACGACCAGTCAGTCTACCCCAACCAGTCGACCCCTTATGTGCATGCCCCCGTCATGATGGACGAGAAGCCAGTTGAAACCAAGGAGCAGGTCGATGATGAGCGCTATCAGGCCAATCTCGCCAGACTCCACATCGCACGCCAGCAGAAACGCAATGACGACATGCAGCGCGTCTGTAAGAGCATCATGGATGTTTTCAAAAATTGTGAGAGAGATCCTCATTACGACCAGGACCAGGACGTCAAACCCCCATTCAACAGAAACACACACAAGCTCGTGAATTGGTACGCGCGAGACCGCTTTGGCTTCGACGTTTTCCACGTGATT
>Ga0209599_10000905_pt1 | contig 16201 bp, 18 predicted proteins | sample Shrwel_input2_FT_FD_187534 | JGI IMG/M metagenome (GOLD analysis project Ga0209599, IMG submission 187534) | Subsurface microbial communities from deep shales in Ohio, USA - Utica-3 well 1 S input2 FT (SPAdes) (version 2) ... | reverse complement strand
TTAAAGTCAGAATTATTTTTAAGCTGGCCACAAAGTGAAATTGAATCTTTGGTGAATCAACACATTGATGCCTTAATCGAAACAGGCATTTTGACTAATCATGACCATTTGATTTTTGCCCCTCATCCTAATACCGAGGAATATGCACAATTAGTGATTTTAGGCGAAGCGGTTAAAGAAACCTTAGAACGCTATTACATGACTACCTCGTTGTTAACCGAACGTCAGTCTGGCAGCATTAATCAAAAGCAATTAGAGGATTTGTGTTCGTTATTAGCACAACGTTTGTCGGTATTGTATGAGTTTAATTCGCCTGAATTTTTTGATAAGGCGATTTTTAGAAACTTTATTGATACCCTTAAAAAAGTGGGCTTTTTGCAAGTTGACGAGCAAGGTTTATTACACTTTGACCATCGCTTAAATGATATTGCGACTCAATCTAATTTGGTATTGCGTGTTGAGACTCAACATACCATTCAGCAAATTACTAATGTCAGTGATGAAGAGATTGCAGCAGCTATGGCTATTTTAGAGAAAAAGGACAAAAAGCGTAAGTAGAAAATTTCATCACTTCGACTCCGCTCAGGAAGCTTTTGAGGTTGGTTGAGCTTGGCAAGCCCTGAGCTTGACGAAGGGTCGAAACCTAGAGTGTTTTTTATGCAACAAGCAATTGTAGGCTTTCATGTTGATGAAGAAAATCATTGGGTAGCGGAGCTTGCTTGTGGCCATAATCAGCATACACGGCATAATCCACCGTGGACTGAACGGCCTTGGGTGATTACACCAGAAGGTCGTGCGGCTATGTTAGGCCATTTGTTAAATTGCAAAAAATGTGATGAAGGTACAGAGCGCGATAACTAAGGCTTCGACTTCGTTCAGCCAGTGAGTCGAATGTTTTCTGTTCCCCCTAAATAACCAAACTTTTAATTGCTCTTATAGTGCGTTTAAAGCATCATTTAATGCAATGGCAAACACTCCAAAACTAGGCATTTGCCTTGCAACCGCACTTGTATTAAAACCCTTGCTAGTTAACCAGTCATAAGCTTCTGCTCCTGTCATACCAAGCAGCCGTTTAGCACTATTAGGCGCGTTATCATTGCCTGACAAATCTTCTAAAACAGCACAATGTTGATAGTTGTTTTTAATCGCACACAATAGCCATGCCTCAGATTTTGGCTTAGGCAGCATACCTACACCACGCTCAAACTCAGCGCGTTTAAAGCCTTCGCACATAGATTGCCATTTATTGTGCCATAAGGTATTAGCTGCAGAGCTTGTACCATCAGTATCGCGGAAAAGTACGGCAATGGCATTGTCCTCTTGTTCCTTTTCAATTTCTTGAGTTATTTCAGCCAACATCCATGCGTTAATATAAAAATAACCCGTTTCTTGATGATGATTTTTACCTACCAATGACATACTGCGGCCTTTACGCTTTTTGGCATAAATACTTAACAATTCTTCGCTAATATAGTGAAAGCTATCAGGAGTTGTGTCTAACAGTGAATAGCCTACTTTGGGCGATGCTTCCAGCATTTGGTTAATGATTAGTGTCATTGCACCTTTTTGAAATTCATTGCCTACACAATGCCCTTGACCATTATTGCACTGCCCCAAATCGCTGACTCCTTCGCCACTTAATACCATAAGCATTATGACATGTCCTTATCATTGATAGATGCTTGTTCGGCATTATCCAATACTAAACATTCTTTTGTTAGTTCATTGAGGTCGGTGTCAATAAAGGCTTCGCCTGCACCCATAAAGCCTAATTTTTTGCTGATACGCGGAATACTAAAAAACGGCCTAACACTTGTTGCACCTTGCTCATTTTTATAAACAAACTGAACAGATTTACGCGCCACTTCATCGTCTAAGTAGTTAAGAATCATCGGACTGTGTGTCGTGACTAGAATTTGACGCGGAGCATTAACTAAGGCATCAACCAGTTTTTCAATAATTTCAGGATTGATGCCATTTTCGATTTCATCAAGTAGCAATAAGGAGTGTTCTGTGCCTGTTTGTGCCAAAATAGCCATAATGCGGAGCAAGCCATCATTAATATGGCGTGCTTCGGTTTCTAGACGTTGGCCATTATACTCTTCGATAACAATCAATTTTTTCCAACCTGAGCGTAAGTTAGATACTTTAAAATCGACAATACATGGATAAAAAAGTTTGAGTTGAGCAATTAAGTTGGCGCGTTGCTCGCCTTTTAAGGTATCCAAATAGGCGGACAGTTTTTCGCCACCTGCGCCAATATCTTTTTCCATCGTCTTAGTCGGTTGTTTTAGCAGATGTGGTGACAATAACTCTAAGGAACGGATATTTCTTAGGTAATCTCTAAACTCACGAACAGATTCATCCATTTCTAGGTCAATCAATTGCGAAAAAATCGAACCTTGATATGCAAAATTTATTTGAGTTTTCGGCTTTTTATTTATTTGTAGCATATTAGACTTGACGGCATATACCGTCACCTTATTAATATTGACATACTCCGTTGTGCACTGAAGCTTTATAGGGTTAAAAGTGCAACTCCAAATAACAAGGTCGCCATTAGTTGCGTAGTAAGATACTGATAAATTGATGCTTGTCCCTGAATGAATTTTTGAGCGTAAATCGGCACTCTCCCACTCTCTAAATACGAGCCAATCATCAATCCGTCCAATCATCAACTGAGATATAAAATCGATAACCTGTAAAATAGTGCTTTTACCCGCACCGTTCGTACCAACCAAACAATTAAACTTATCTAATTCTAAATAACATAGGGATAATGACTTGAATCCCATTATGGATAGTCGTGCAATCATTCTTCTTTCCTTCTAGTTATCGTCTTAGTAGCTCACTTTTACACTATCTTTAAAGTCAAATGTAAGAAATTAACGGATACAACTTTTACTTAATGCCTCAAATAAACATCAAAACGACTGCTCTCACCCTCATATACCAAGCTCGGTTTTTGTTGTGCTAACGGCTGAGCATGACGTGGCCGTTTAACTACGACTCGTTTTTTAGCCACCGCTAAAGCAGGTGCAAGCAACTCATCGGCATCATAATCAGCCCCCACCGCCACATGAAACGTTTGCATATCTTGTTTAACTTTAGCGGTATTGCCTCTATCAGGAAACATCGGGTCTAAATACACCACATCAGGGTATTGTTCGGCAGCTAGTTGACTCAAATAGGCTCTAGCATCACCCTGTTGCAAATGCATACGCGGCAAAATATCCGTCAATGTAGGCTCTTGAGTAGCACGTTGCCAACCATCGGCCAACATAGCAGCCACTAAAGGAGAACGCTCAACTAAAGTTACCTGACAACCTAACGAAGCCAATAACAAACTGTCTTTACCAAAACCTGCGGTGGCATCAATAATCGTGGGAATGCTGTCTTTTTTGATACCGCAGGCTTTAGCAATTAACTCACCACGACCGCCACCATGCTGGAGTCTCCATAACAAACTTTTGTTAGCCCAATCAACCGCCACCGCATGAGGTAAAGGTTTACTCAAAGGCTGTAAGGCAATTTGTCCTGCTAATAGAATGGCTAAATCACCTTGCTTTGCCCAAGACAATACCGTTTTACGCTCAGTATTCGCTAATAAAAAAGCCTCTACACCTAAAGTAGAGGCTAGTTGTTGCGCTAAGAGCTGATAATCAGCCAAATATAAAATAAACACCGTTTAATGTGACCAATCTATCCAGCCGAAACTTGCTGTTGCCAAAATAAAACAACCAAATACGATTCTATAATACGCAAAAATCGTAAAATCATGTTTCGAGACATACGCCACTAAAGTACGAACGACTATTAAACCCGCAATAAAAGCCGCAATAAAACCAACAGCAAACACAGGAAAATCAGCCAAAATAAAATCATCACGGCTTTTATAAACATCATAAAACGTAGCAGCTACCATCGTTGGAATGGCTAAAAAAAACGAGAACTCAGCCGCTGCTTTACGCGATAAGCCAAAAAACAAGCCGCCTATAATGGTTGCGCCCGAACGTGATGTACCTGGAATTAAGGCACAACATTGAGCAAGGCCAAGTTTTAGAGCATCTAATGGCTTTAAGTCATCGACTTCGGCTATACGAACTTGATGCTGACGCTTTTCGGCAAACAAAATAATAAAACCACCCACAACCAGTGCTGTAGCAACCGACACAGGATTAAACAAATAACCTTTAATAAAGTCACGTGCAAATAAACCAATCACCGCGGCAGGCATAAAAGCAATTAATATATTTGTTGCAAAAGTCCATGCCGCCGACTGTCCTTTAAAAAGCCCTTGAGTCACGTCTATTAAGCGTTGGCGATATTGATAACACACCGCCAAAATAGCCCCTAATTGTATTGCCACTTCAAATACATGACGCTTTTCGGGTGTCCAAAAATTAATTAAAGAGGCTGTAATAATCAAATGACCTGTGCTAGAAACAGGCAAAAACTCCGTTGCCCCTTCAATCAACCCCATTAAGATAGCTTTTAATATTAAAACAATATCCATTTAACTCTCCATTAAGATTTATTAGGCAATTTTTGCCACACACTGTCGCGCAAATACACAGGCAATGCTAATTCGGGGGCTTGTGCTAAACCATCTTGCCACGCTTGTTGCGCTAATACAGCAACATCATAAGCATGAGGATAAAAATCGGCTTTAGACGCAACAATCGTGTTTATTTGTGGCTCTATGGTGGCCAAATAACCTGCACCGTCGCCTACTAATGCCCAATTATCTTGAGGAATAGCTGATAATTGCTGTGGTGAGCAAACACGCTCGTCAATTACCGCTTGCATTAAGCCGTCTTTGACGCGATATGCACCTAAATACACTTCATTCATGCGTGCATCAAAGGCACTAATAACATGGCTATACTCTAAAACTCGATAGGCACTTTGCGCTAAGCTCTGTAAGCTCGATATGGCAATAACGGGTAAATCCCAACCAAATGCTAAGCCCTGAGCTGTGGCGGCGGCAATGCGTACGCCTGTAAATGAACCCGGCCCTCGACTATAGGCAATCGCAGATAATGCCGAGGCACTGAGTTGTGCTTCGGCCAAGAGTTCATCTACCATAGGTAACAATAGCTGCGTTTGTAATCGTGGTGAATGCTGATAACGACTAATAATTTGACCATTGTCTAAATAAATGGCAACAGAACACGCTTCGGTTGCAGTTTCGATGGCTAATAGCGGCATAATAGTACAGGGCTTAAAACACATAAAGACTTGGGCTTTATACGCATATCAGCCCTTCGATGCAATGAGGATTTAGATAAAAATGTACATCAACCCCAATTTTTCGACGCTGATTTTAGCAGGTGGAAAAGCAACACGCATGAATGGTCACGATAAAGGCTTAGTTATTTGGAAAGATGCACCTCTTATTAATCATGTATTAAAAAATTTACCTAAAAATGATGTTGTTATTAGCTGTAATCGAAACTTGGCTATTTATAGTCAATACGGTCGGGTGGTGAGTGATAAAAGCCCCGATTTTGCAGGCCCTTTGGCTGGCATTGCGGCAGCATTACCTGAGTGCAAATATGAGTGGGTATTGATTACTGCCTGTGATATGCCTTGTTTGCCGCCTAATGTAGCCGAACTCTTATGGTGTAACATAGCTGATAATAAAATTGCGGTTGCCCATGATGGTGAGCATTTACAGCCTTTGTTGTTATTAGTGCATCGCTCGTTGGTGCCAAACATTCAACAGAGTGTAAGTAACGGTAATACTTCAGTATATAAATGGCTGATGCAACAGCCACATCATGTGGTTTATTTTAGCGATCCTAACGTTTTTACTAATATTAATTCATTAGATGCACTGTGATGTCCTCTTTCCAAAAAGGCGAAGGAGTTCTTGAGTTATAATTTATTCTTCATCTTCGGGAAATTTTGTGTCCCACTTTTTGGCAGTTTGTTGACGTGGCAATACTTCGCGTAAGGTTTTATTGACTTCGCTGCTAAACTCATCAGCTTGTCGAGCAGCACGGCGTGCCAATTTTCCCACCCCGACCTGCTTACTCACTTGCAAACCTAACTGTAACGCTGCACTGGCCGCAGGCACAGACTCTTCCGTTTTTTGCTCGATGGTTTCGAGTCGTGTTAATAGCTTTTCGACTCTAGCTTCTACTTTGCCAGCCTCTTTTACCCGTTTAGCTGCAATTCTGTCTTCATCGCGCTGCATTAAACGCCGCCGTAATGCTTCTACATTTTTAGCAATTTCTTGCTCGCGGCGTTGTTCTAAAGATTCCGTAAACTGTTGCAAGCGCGTTTCAGCTTGATGACGCAAATCACTGATACTACCTTCTACACTGACCCGCATTATTTCGGTTTTAGCGGTATTAAAAACCTCTTTGGCTTCTTTAACCGCATAATGAGTCGCCTCTCGCGCCGAGTCTTGACTCATGGTTTTCATTAAAGCCATTTTTTGGTCTATTTTTTGTCGTGTCTGTTCAAAACGCGCCAAGGCCAATCTTGCTCTTTGTTTAAGATTTTTTTCTAAATCATCCCAAGAGTCAGACAGTGTAGTGTGCTTTTCGGTCGTCATGATTACACCCACAAAATTAATGATAATACGGCATCAGTTGCCAAAACGCTTGTAAATGTGGTGCAACTAATGCCTGCATCAAGTCAATATGGTCAGGCCGACTATTTAAGGCAGGAATATAGTCATATTGCTTGCCACCTGCCGCCAAAAAAGTATGTTTATTTTCTTCGGCTAATTCTTCTAAAGTTTCGAGGCAATCTGCCGAAAATGCAGGCGATACAATCTGTACCGATTCTACTCCTGCATTTGCCCACTCTACTAATAATTTATCAGTATAGGGTTTAACCCACTCTTGCTTGCCAAAACGCGACTGAAAACTAATTGCCCATTCATCTTCTTTTAAACCCAAAACTTGAGCAATTTGCGCAGCGGTACAATGACAGCGTTTGGGATACGGGTCGCCTTTATCGGCATAAGGTTGAGGAATACCATGAAACGACATTAACAATTTTTGAGCTGTGCCGTGTGTTGCTCTAAAATCTTTAATACTTTGAGCCATCGCAGCAATATAACTGGGGTGTGCAAAATAATCTTTAATAATATTGATATGAGGCAAATTACGCTGTGTTGCACTCCAACGTTGCACCGCATCATACACAGGCGCGCTAGAAGTAGCCGAAAACTGCGGAAACAAAGGCAAGACCACAATATGCTCTACGCCCTCATGCCTAAGTTGCGTAAATACCTCATCTATACTGGGGTTACCATAGGTCATGGCAGCACGTACTTTAATTTCTGTAGGCAAAAAATCATTAAGTTGTTGCTGTAACAAGTTGGCTTGTTGCAACAAAATTGCGCGCATGGGGGAGTCATCTTGCCAAATACTGGCATATAACTTTGCAACGCGCTTGGGACGAAACGGTAAAATAAATAAATTTAAAATAATTTGCCATAAAATAGGTGGAATTTCTATAACGCGTGTATCGCTTAAAAACTGCTTTAAAAATCGGCGCACTGCGGGTGCTGTTGGCGCATCGGGTGTACCTAAATTAACCAAAACCACGCCTAAAGGGGGAGTTTTTTTAGCAAGCATAACGGTCTCTTTTGTCAATTATGGAGATAAAGATTTTTTATCAAAACGCTCAATTTTTGTATCCTACAAAACAAAAAAGACCGTAAAAACGGTCTTTTTGGCGCAGTAAAAATTACTTTAATACCGCCGTAACTTTAGCACTAATCGCTTCTACTGAGCCTACACCTTCAACTTTGGCATATTTTGGCGCAGTTGGGTTGCCACTGGTGGCTAATTGTTGATAAAAGCCAACTAGCTGTGCGGTTTGTTGATGATAAATTTCTAAACGTTTTTTGATTGTATCTTCTTTGTCGTCGTCGCGCTGTACTAAGTCATCACCTGTTACATCGTCTTTGCCTTCAACTTTAGAAGGATTGTGTTGTACATGGTACACACGACCAGACGCAGGATGCACACGACGACCTGATAAACGGCTAATAATTTCGGCATCAGGTACAGAAATTTCTAGCACATGATTAATATCAACGCCTGCCTGCATTAAGGCTTCGGCTTGAGGAATGGTGCGCGGAAAACCATCAAACAAACAACCGTTTACGCAATCTGGTTGTGTTAAACGCTCTTTGACCAAACCAATAATAATTTCGTCAGAAACTAAACCACCTGCATCCATAATTTTTTTAGCGGCTACACCTAGCTCTGTGCCTGCTTTAACCGCGGCACGTAACATATCGCCCGTCGAAATTTGTGGAATTTGAAATTGTTGAGTAATCACTTGTGCTTGCGTTCCTTTGCCTGCACCTGGTGGCCCTAAAAGAATAATCCGCATCATATCAATTGCTCCAGTTTATAAAAAATTAACCGATTCTAGCATGAATGTTAACAGTTGACGATTAAGGCCGCACTTGGTTAATCAACAGTTCCACCGTTTGATGTTTTTCTTGCTGAGTCATTGGTACAGCAATCGCTTCTAGGTCGCCACTTTCACCTTGTGGTGTACCTGTTTTGCTAATACGCGCCCCTACAATCACCGAGGCAAACTTAGACAATTTAAGCTCTGGCATCATACTTTGTTGGTCATTTAATTCAACCGTAATAGGAAAACGTCCTACAGGTTGTTTAACCACCGCTAATGGCATGGGTGGGCCATTTAATGCTTTAGCAAACACAAATAACACATCATTGGCACTTAATTTACTTTGTAGCTCTTTGCTTAATTTTACCGTGACTTGTATGCCAGTTTTGGGTGCGGTAGGGTCTTGGCCACCTTTTTGAGCAATCGCAATGGCTTTATCAATTTCTTCAATCGCTTTTGCTTTGCTCTCGCCTGTACGCGCCAAATGCACTTGTTTTAAACGCGGCAAAAATGCCAATGCCCCTGCATAATCACCCGACCTAAATGCACCCATACCCATCAATAATAACGCCCCTTCATGCTCAGGGTGCTTATTTAATACCTGCATCAGCAATTCGCGGCTTTTAGGGTTGAGGCGACCTTGTTGACTAAAAATTAAGGTTTGAGCATAACTTAACGCAATGTCGTCACGCGCAGGATCTAAACGATTGGCATTCGCAAAAGCGGTTAATGCTGAGTCGGCTAGTTCACCTTGTAAATAAGCCATGCCTAACATATACCAACCATCAATATTATTAGGATCAGACTGTAATTTTTTTTGCAATACACGTGCAAAATCAGGCAAATTTTGCTTTGCTAAACGCTCTGGTGCAATTTGCTTATTTGCAAATAAGTCATCAATTAACGGCTCGGTTTGAGTTTTAACTTGCCACCAATGCCATAACTTAGGCTGATACGCTAAGCCACGATAGGCAATACCCACAAGCACTAATACACTCAAAAACAACGCCCATATCACGCCTTTAGAGAGTTTATGTTGTGGTTGTTGTTCATTGTGTTGATGCTCTTGTGCTAAAGACAATAATTGGCGTTCTAGCTCGGTTTTTAAGGCATCAAACGTATCTTGGTCAATTTTTGCCTGAGCATAATCTTGCTCTAATTCCTGTAATCGTTCTTTAAAAACACTAATATTTAATTGCAATAACGAGGCATTTTGACGTTTTTCGGCTTTTAATAACGGCCAAATAAACATAAAAGCCACGCCTAAAGCTAAAGCCAATGCACTCAATACAAAGCTTAAAGAAATCGCATTAGTCATGAGAGTCTCGCTTTAATAATTCGGCCAAACGTGCACTTTCATCTGCGTTTAAATGGGTTGCAGGCGGTGTAACTTTTTTACGTCGCCAAATTAATACCAACACTACCGCCACCAACAAGGCAAAAGGCCCAAACCACAACACATAGGTACTCCCCCGTACAGGTGGTTTATAACTAATAAAATCACCATAACGCGATATCATGTAGTCACGAATTTCGGAGTCAGTTTTGCCATCTTGTAATAGCTGATAAGTACGGTCTTTAAGGTCTTTGGCAATGGGAGCATCTGAGCCTGCTAAGTTTTGATTTTGACATTTAGGACAACGTAACTCACCCACAAGTGCTTGATAACGCAATTCTTGTGCTTCGTTAGCAAATTGATAAGTATCAATGGTTGCCCAAGTTACGGCACTGCCACATAACAAAAGGCTCATTATCAAATTAAAAAAAATAGAAGTTATTGACATGCTAATGCTTCGCCTCCTGCTACAAGTTGTTGATAACAGGGTGCGAGCTGTGTTTGCCAAATGGTCTCGTCAAAAACACCCACATAACGATAACGAACCTGTGCTTGGGCATCTATTAGATAAGTTTCTGGTGCGCCATACACACCTAAATCAAGACCAATATCACCTTTTAAGTCACTAATAATTAAGCTAAATGGATTACCATAACGCGTTAAATACGCCATAGCATCTTGAGGGTCATCTTTATAATTTAAGCCTAAAATGGGTACACCTTGTTGCGCTAATTTAACAAGCGTAGGATGCTCCTCTTTACACGAAGGACACCAAGAAGCCCACACATTCACAATAGCGGCCTTACCTTTTATGTCTTCTACCGTCACCGCTCTCCCATCAAGCAATTCAGTTGCAGTAAAAGTCGGAAACGGCTGACCTATACGCACTGAGGGTAATTCGGCAGGGTCTTTACCCAAACGCGTCATTAAAAACGCTGCAAATGCCAAAAATAACACAAGCGGAATAATCCATAACACCATGCGTGTTTTCATTTGCTTATCTCCTCTGTACCAGTGGCCACAGAAGAAGCTTTTTGCAAGCGATAACGACGGTCACTCATCGCCACCATACCACCAAATGCCATGACTAATGCGCCTAACCATAACCAGCGCACAAAAGGTTTGTAATAGACACGTACTGCCCATTGATTATTTTCGAGTGGTTCACCAATGGCTACATACAAATCCCTAAACAAACCACCATCAATCGCGGCTTCGGTCATAGAACGATTTTGTACTATATATAAACGCTTTTCGGGGTACAAATACTCAATGGATTTATTATTTTTAAAGACTTCGATTTTGGCTTGAATCGCTTCAAAGTTTGCCCCTTTGTATTCTCTTACACCTTGCCATTCAAATTGATAATTACCCACTTGTACGCGGTCATTCATACCTAAACGCACGTCTTTTTCTACACTATAGTTTGAGGTTAAGGTTACGCCAATCACGGTAATGACTAAACCTAAATGGGCTAATTGCATACCATAATAACTACGCGACAAACGTAACAAACCTGCCCCAAAGCCCTGTTTGGCGGTTTTGGCTTTTAAATAAATATCTCGCGCAATCGACAGCACCACCCAACTACATAAGCTCAAACTCAAAGACACTTTGATGGGCGCAGTACCAAAAACAAATAACGGCAAGGCAACACCTAAGGCCACACTCACCACAGCCACTTTCCATAACGGTAAAAACGCATTGAGTTGATGACGCTTCCAATTGGTTAAAGAACCTAAACCTAAAAACACCAACAATACCAAAGTGACTGGTACAAATAAGGCATTAAAGTACGGCGCCCCGACCGAGATTTTGCCTAAATTAAAGGCATCGGCTATTAGCGGAAATAATGTTCCCAACAAAACAACGGTTGTAGCAGTAATCAATAACAAATTATTGACTAATAAGAAGGACTCGCGTGATAACCATGCGTAACGACTTTCGCTATTTAAACGGTCGGCACGTAATGCAAACAATAATAAAGACGCACCAATCACCACCGTTAAAATTCCTAAAACAAACATGCCACGCGCAGGGTCAGAGGCAAAGGCATGAACCGAGGTTAAAACACCAGAACGTACCAAAAATGTGCCTAATAAACTTAGAGCAAAAGCAATAATAGCCAGCATGACCGTCCATGCTTTAAATACACCCCGTTTTTCACTTACTGCTAAGGAGTGTAATAACGCTGTACCTGCCAACCACGGCATAAAAGAGGCATTTTCTACAGGATCCCAAAACCACCAACCACCCCAACCGAGTTCGTAATATGCCCACCACGAACCTAAAGCAATACCCACACCTAAAAAGCACCATGCCGCTAATGCCCAAGGCCGTGACCATCTTGCCCATGCAGAGTCTAAACGTCCGCCCATTAAACCTGCCATTGCAAAGGCAAAAGGCACGGTAAAACCCACATACCCCATGTACAACATCGGCGGATGAATAATTAAACCAATATCTTGTAATAAGGGATTAAGGTCTGCCCCATCCATCGGAAAATCAGGCAGTAAATAATTAAAAGGATTCGAGGTGATGACAACAAAAGAAATCAATGCAACGCTAACCATACCCATAATGGCTAATACACGCACAATCATTTCGCGTGGTAAATTTTGACTAAATAAGGCGACAGCCGCCGACCACCACGACAAGACTAATACCCACAACAACAGTGAACCTTCGTGTCCGCCCCATACTGCTGAAATTTTATAATAATAAGGGAGCAAGCTATTGGACTGACGCGCAACATAATCGAGGCTAAAGTCATTTTGCAAAAAAGCAGTGGTTAGGCTCACAAACGCCAAACTCAAACAAAATGCTTGTAAAAATGCCGCAGAGCGTGCAGTACGTTGTAAAGGCACTGAGCCTGTATATAGACCATACAAAGGCAAGGTGGCTTGTAATACCGCCATCACTAGCCCAAGAATTAACGCAAAATGACCTAATTCTGCAATCATGCCAAACACCTTCTTAGGACTTACGTGGTTATCGCTTATTTGTTCGTATTTCAATCGTTTGTAACGTTTTTATACTCACAAAGCGCGCGTGTGCGGGGCAATGCGTAAGTCATACCTTATAGGATTAAAACAGGCCGCATGATACGCACTCAACCTGTAATGTCTAGGCCATTATAGTTATTATTTTTTATAAGATTAGGATTCAGAACTAGGACGAACGCCTAAATCGTGTAAAGCATCTAACATGGCAGCTAATAATCCGTCTCGGTCGCCTAAGTAACGTTGATAAAAACTAGAATGCAAAATCGCGGCTGTACCCTGCACTAATGCCCATCCTGCACTCAAATAATCGCGTGCAGTCATATTACTTTGATGGGCTTGCAAATGCTGTGTCACAAAAGGCAAGGCTTGGCGTAAATAACCTTTTCTAATAAAGTACAAACGCGCAAAGTACGGGCGTAAGGTGCGGCGAGTAGCAGCCAATTTATTTTCTAAGCGTTCAAAGAGTAAATGTTTTTCGGGAGAGGCCAAACGAAACACAAAATATGATTGAATTAATTGATGAATATCCTGACTTTTGACCGCTTCTGCCATCACGGCGGCTAATTCAGTTTCATAGGCAATTAACACTTGTAAAATAAGTTCATCTTTACTTTGAAAGTGCTTATAAATTGTCCCTTTAGCAATACCTACACGTTCGGCAATCATTTCGATGGTAATGGCTTCATCACCCGAATCTAATAATAAATGCTCGGTAGCATCTAAAATTGCTTGTTCGCGGGCTTTAAAGGCAACGGCTCGTTGGGTCATACTAAAACGCCAAATAATTGTCCAAAATTGCGTGTCGTGATAGTGGCAATTTCTGCCAGCGACAATCCCTTTATATCTGCCACCGCTTGAGCAACCGCAGGCAAATAACGCGGCTCATTTTTTTTGCCCCGATACGGTACAGGAGCTAAATACGGTGAATCAGTTTCGATAAGCAATCTATCTAAAGGAATTTTTTTAGCGACTTCTTTTAAGTCCTTGGCATTAGCAAAACTGACTATCCCCGATAAAGAAATATAAAATCCTAAATCTAAGGCGGCTTTGGCCGTATCCCAATCTTCAGTAAAACAATGTAATACGCCCTGTTGTGCCTGATGCTCACGCAACAACGCAATGGTATCAGTACGCGCATCACGGGTATGCACAATCAAGGGCTTGCCACTTTGATTACTGGCTAAAATATGGGTAATAAAACTTTGCTGCTGACTTGATGCAAGTTCGGGGTGGTAATAATAATCTAAGCCCGTCTCCCCAATCGCCACCACTTTAGGATGCTGCGCTAAGTCACATAATTGCGCTACAGTGACCTCGGCTGTGGGTGCAACATCAGAGGGATGTACGCCTACCGATAAACTAATGTCGTTGTTTGCTTCGGCAATCGCAATTAATGTTGATACATCATCTAAAGCTACACATACCGTTAAAAAATGTTGCACGCCTTGTTCTCGTGCAGCCTGCAAAGCCGTATCAAGCTGACCTTGGTATGGTTCTAAATATAAGCGGTCTAAATGGCAATGAGAGTCAATAAACATAAAGTTATCTTATAAAGTAAATGTAGGCTTGTCGGACTGTAATGCGCCCCCTAACTGAGCTTCCACTTTACGGCGAATAGCATCACCTTCTATACCAACCAAAGCCACAGCAAAACCTGCAGGGCGATGGCCTTGAGTACGATGATTTACCCATACCACTTTAGAGGTTAACGGCATTCTTTCGGCATCATCGGGTAATATAACAACCACAAACAACTCATCACCCAATTTAGGGACTTTTGCGGTAGGAATAAAAAGACCGCCGCCCTTAATAAACGGCATATAACTAGCGTAAAGCTGACCTTTATCTTTAAACTGCAAGGTTTGAATACCTGCACCACGTGGTAATCCCATAATCTTTACCTTTTTTGTTTAAGATTTATTAGCAAATGACAACCACAGATTGTCGAGTAATAAACCTGTTTGAATATTAGCGGCTATCAAGTGATAGGCATTTAAGCATTGTTGTTGTTGAGCCAATATCTGTGTGGTACTGCTTAAATTAGCAATAGCACCGATTATAGGCAATAAATCGCTATTTTTAATAGCATGGTTTTGATTCAGTTTAACTAATAATACATCGGCCAACACTAATTGGATGGCATTTAATACATCTTCGGGCTTAAGTTGTTTATGCCATTGTTGCGAAACTTGCAAGGCACTGTGCTTTTTTTGCAACACATCTAACATATTTTGCGCCAAGGCTTTACGTGCTACAAACCACGGCGCATCTTGTAATGCTAAAGCAGCTAATGGTGCGCCCTCACTTAAAGCCAAAAGTAGGTTGGTATCTACCTGCGTTTTAAGTTGAGTTTGCAGCCATGCTTGTGCTTGTACTTTTTCGGGTACGGCTAAGGTTAATTGTTGGCATCGGCTTCTAATGGTTGGCAATAACATTAATGGTTGCTCGGTGAGAAGCATAATCACGGTTTTTGCACCCGCCTCTTCTAGGGTTTTAAGCAAACTATTAGCCGCGTTAACATTCAAATTTTCGGCACGATGAATAATTGCTACCCGATAACCATTTAACTGTGCTGATTTATTTAAAAACTCTAAAAGCTGACGTACTTGGTCAACTTTAATCACTTGACTGGTTTTACCTGTTTTTTCATCAGTCAATTGCTCTAAAAAACGATAATCAGGGTGGCTTTGCGCAAGCCATAACTGACAACTTTTACACGCGCCACACGCACCCTGCTCAGTCGGTTGGTGGCATAACAACCACGCACTAACCTGCTGACTAAACTCAAAAAGCCCTACACCTTGTACACCACTCAAAATAAAAGCATGAGCTAAAGACTGACGTGCACGACTTTGCTGCAATAACTGCCATGTTGGACGCTGCCAAGGATATAGCGTAGAAAGACTCGTCATAAGGTTCTAATAGCCACAAAATGACTTAATACCGCTTTGAGTTGAGCTTGTACTTGTTCGAGTGGCACATTGGCATCAATACGCCGATAACGTTGTGGATAGCTTTGTGCGCGCTGCTGATACACCGCACGTACTTTATCAAAAAAAGTCACTTTCTCTTGTTCAAAACGATCTAATTGATGACGCGCCGCCGCACGTTGTAAGCCAATTTCGACAGGCGCATCTAACCACAACGTTAACGTAGGCTGTAACGTGCCTTGCACTAAACTTTCCAATTGAGCAATCTCACTCATGGGTAAACCACGACCACCACCCTGATAGGCATAACTGGCATCGGTAAAACGATCACACAACACCCATTTTTTAGCCTCTAAGGCTGGCTTAATCACTTGCTCTAAATGTTGCGCACGCGCTGCAAACATTAGCAACAGCTCCGTGTGATGTGCCATTTTTTCGTCATCTTTAGTTAATAACAAATGACGAATTTTTTCGGCCAACGGTGTGCCACCGGGTTCACGCGTGCTAATAAACGGCACATAATGCTCGGTTAAATAAGC
>Ga0209599_10000904_pt1 | contig 16222 bp, 34 predicted proteins | sample Shrwel_input2_FT_FD_187534 | JGI IMG/M metagenome (GOLD analysis project Ga0209599, IMG submission 187534) | Subsurface microbial communities from deep shales in Ohio, USA - Utica-3 well 1 S input2 FT (SPAdes) (version 2) ... | reverse complement strand
CTCCTAGGGGCTTTAGTTTTTATAGTTTACCTTGTTATATTGTTAAAAAATAAAGACTAATAGTTTGCCTATGTTGGCGTATGTTACTTAACTTTCGTGATACTATTGCTCTACGTCTCAGATAGAGACGAGTTATGGAGAGACGATGTTATTAAAAAGTGATTGGTTTGCAATTGTAATTGCTACACTTGGTGTAGCGGTTGTCGTCTGGCATGGGTGGAACGCTAGAGACGAGTATCCAGCAATGAAGAAGATTATCTATGGTCTGCTTGGACTTGTTACTGCCTTGTGGATAATGATTATCTACATTACGTTTGGCGCTAAGTAGTGCCTGAGCTTAATGCGTTGGAGATGATGGGTATCTCAGTCGAGGAAGCCCTAGAGGTAGATAACAAGCTGACGGAGCAAAACAGATCGAGGAAGAAAGATTCTCGTATTTGTATCTGTGGTCACGCGGTTGTCAAGCACACGGTATACGCTGGCGTAGTTGCGTGTAAGCCATCTGCCTTGACGTGCCCATGCAAGAAGATGAGACCAGTATTGGACGCGGAGGATACTCGATACTTCCTAAGGAAGACAGCGGGTGCAGGAGCTATGCATGCTCTGAGTCGTGGAATCATCAACAGTATTAAAACCCACAAGAAGGTTGAGTGGATTATCCCGCTTGCCTGTGATAGGTGCGGTAGCGACAAGAATAACGTTGTTCCCGTCCCAGTTACACAGTCAGGATACGCGACGGATGAAGCAACTGGGTATGACGCGTTGCTATGCCCTGACTGTCGAATGGATGTGTAATGGCTAAGAAAAAGAAAGATCTTCCCGTATTCGTTGTGGTTGACATGGCAAACTGGAAAAGCAGGATACTTGACTTTATGTTGAAAATCCTACGGGTGCCTGGTCAAGCTTGGGTTATAGGTGTAGAAGACGCTGGACTCACGTATAACGGTGACTATTACGAAGATAAGAAAACTGGATTAAAGATTAGCAAGAAGGTGATTGACGGTGCATAAAGAGACTAAGCTAGGCAAGAAGGGCAACCGTTGGTTTCATTGCGGTTATTCCTTCAGACACTTCTCGTTAGGTATCCGCTTTGACAAGAGGTCATTTGATCTTGACCTAGTGTTCTTTTGGATTGGACTCGAATGGTGATACAAGAACTACCTATAGTAAAAGCTGACATACGACACTACGATGTCTTGATTGCGACTCCTGGACCAAGCATGAAACCAGAATACGTGATGAGTCTGATGAAAACAACCGAGGCTCTCAACGCTAGAGGGATAAGCTATCACTTCCTCAACAAGTATTCCTCCTTCGTTCCTAGCGCCCGTGAGCTTACCGCCACCGACTCGTACTCCCACAACTGGATGACGAATCGAATTGGGTCAGGAAAGTTTACCTACAACAAGATTATCTGGATTGATTCAGATATTGAGTGGACTCCGGAAGACTTCCTTAAGCTTTATAATTCAGAGCTAGAAATTATCTCTGGTTTATACGCTACGACCCACGAAGGTGTGGTTGCGGTGAACATGCCAGATCCAAAGGGAAGACCCACTAAGGTCGATAAGACGATGTTCATGCTTGACATTGAGCCCATGAAGGTTGGCGGTGTAGGTTTTGGATTCGTGGCAATGAAGGAAGGTGTCTTCGAAAACATTCCTCGACCATGGTTCAAGATCCGTCATGTTAAATGGGACGAGGTTGACTTTGAAGTCAACATGGGTGAGGACTACTCCTGGTGTGAGAACGCCAAGGACCAAGGATATGAGATCTGGGTAGATCCCACGGTTCGAGTAAAGCATCATAAGGAGACTATCTTTTGTCTGTAAGAGACATGCACCCAGATGATTGGACTGGGACAAGGACGGTGAGCAAGAACTCCACTTGTGGGTTCTGTCGTGACACCTTCCATGAAAAGTGCGCCCATGAAATAGCGTGGTTTGATAAGCTATGGGTCTGTGCTTGTAAGTGTAATGCGTCTTGGATCCCCAAGAACGTAACGGTCACAAGAAAATCAAAGGACACAAAATGAATAACGAAATTGCAATGAACTTTTACAAAGAGCTACTTGACATCCTCGCCCACCCAGGGTACCGTCAGGAAGATCTCTATCTCGCAGTCATGAAAAAGCTACAACGGATTGAAGATGATTTGGTTGATGAGCTAACGAAGATGATTAAGGATTGGGAGACTGAGGTGCCTGATGACTCAACTCTCTACACCCTTGGGCTACGACGGGCGATTGATCTTATCCAGGGAACACCACCCCTTTAGAGAAGCAGTTTACCCGTACACTTACTTTCTGTTTCTACACAAAGCAGAAGCGAGGTTATCTCTCTCCTCTTTCCCACACAACCTTTCCAACCTACGGTAGAATTTCCCTTAGAGTCAACCCCGACTCGTAAGGAGATAACATGACCAATGAACTAAAAGCAATGGCAGCCTCATGGGCTCGCTCATTTCTAGCCGCGGGAATCGCGGTTTACATGGCAGGCGTGACAGATCCAGCGGACATCGCGAAGGCTGGCCTTGCAGCTGTCCTTCCTGTTGTTCTACGCTACCTAAACCCTAATGACACAGCATTTGGAAATAAGAAGTAATTAACTTCTAACTCCAAAAAAGAACGAGGCAGACTCCGTAACTAGACCTCTCCCCATGTTGCGGAGTCTGTCTCCTTTTAGAGACGTATGTACAATTGAACAATGACAACAGCTAATCTTTTCCCGGTTTCCGATGAGGATGACGACAATGATGCAACCCCCATCATTGAAGATCCTACGAACATCCGGCCAGATCTTGGCATCCTGGGAATCCTAGAGCATTCCCGCGGTATCTGCGAAGATACATATGAAAACCGAAGTATCCTGCGCTCAGCCCAGATGGGTTGGGACACGGTCTATGCTTCGAACGGCGTGCCTACCGGTCTCATCCAGGCGCGGTCAAAGGACATGGTCACGCAGCGACGGATCCTTTCCCTAGCTGAGAAGAAGCCGATCCTTGTAGATCCCAAGAACATGAACAGCGATTACCTCACAGGCTTGGACCTGGTAGCCGAGGCGGCCTCAGATAACATCGTTCCTCCCTGGGTTATCGGCGCGACACGGATGTGGATTAACGAGCAGGACAACCCGATTGCAACCGAGAAGAGAAAGCCGACCGCTCTCCCTCATCGTTGCCGACAGGTAAAGGATGACGCAATCCGCTGTATGCTCTGGTCATCGGGCCGGATCAAGGATGACGGCCTATGCCGCGTCCACCTGCGTCACGTCAAGAAGAATCCTAGCGACGATATAGAGCGGGCACGCAAGAAGCTTGTCCAGGCTGCGCCTTACGCGGTTGACGTCTTAGAAGATCTCATGAACTCCGCGGTTTCAGAGCCTGTAAGATTAAAAGCATCTACGGAGATTCTAGATCGCGCGGGAGTACGAGGCGGTATAGAGTTAGACGGTAACATCAACGTGACGGACGCTCGTCCTGCAGCGGAGATTATTTCGGAGAGACTACAACGGCTTGCCTCCGGCGCGGTGAACGCGGCGGCTGTCCTATCGGCAGCGGGCATAGCCATTGAAACAAATGACGTTGTTGACGCAGACATCCAGCAGACGGGCACGGACACCAACGAATGATTCTCGAAGATATTCTTTATGCGGCACGCGAACACGCGGCCTCACTTCTTAACGACGTAGAGCTAGCCTCGACTCGTGAGGAGCACATTAGATTAACGGCACGGGCTAACGAGGCTGAGCTTCTCGTAGCGGATCTGCAGTCCTTGTACCTCGCCGAGGTTACCGACAAGTAACATGCAGCCTGACACGGTTATTAAATCTGCCGAGGCCTGGCTTGGTTTCACGACCGCCGGGCTCAACGGGCGCACTCCCTTTGGGGAGAAGTCTGGGTATGACGTCAACTGGGCGGGCGCGTTTATTGACACGGTCTTTCATGACGCAGGCATGCGCATTCCTTCTTGCGTTTATTCAAGCAGCGGCCTGGCCGAGTTTATAAAACAAGGACGGGTGAAAAATAAACCCCAGCCTGGAGACATAGTTTTCTTTGCATTCCCAACGGGCGATAATTTTGGCGTCTCACATGTAGGCCTGGTAGCTGACACATCACGGTACAAGACGGACAGCCTGGTAGGGACGATTGAAGCCCAGGTGAACAGCGGCCTGCCTAAATCAGATCCCAGCCTGCGGGGTGTATTTCGTAGAATTCGCAGCGGGCATGAGATCATAGCTTTCGCGAGACCTGACTTTAAAAAGAAGAAAGCCCAGCCTGCGACGAATAAATCAGAGACGGATCAACGGGCAGGCTTGACGCTAATTAACATCAGGCCTGGCCGTCGAAATAAAAGCATAGGCCTGGTACAGGTTGCGCTCATGAAGGTGACGGGTAGCCTGGGGAAAATTACCGTAGACATGTTTGACGGGCAGACCCAGCACGCGTATGCAAGATGGCAACGCCAAATCGGGTACGCGAACGATAGAGCTACGGGAATCCCTGACGCAATTAGCTTACAACTTCTTGGTGAGATCACGGGCGTCTTCAAGCTCCAAGCTTAACGGCATCCCACTTCTTAGCGGGACCGGTACTAAGAAGTTAGCTGGCTAAAACTTTTTTTCGATCTGCCTGACCAAATCGAAGGTTTCCTGTTATAATTGATTCAGCAGGACAAAAGGACGAAAGGAATTAAATGCCACAACTAAAACATCTGGCTCGGTTTACAACACCTGTAAACTTAAACGACGCAAAGGACACTCCAATTACATCAACAGTACAACCAACGCTTACATTCACCGAGACTGTTCGCTCCATACTAGGACGTCAGACTCAACCGCTTTCAGTAATTGAAATCACGGAGCTTGTCTCCCGTGAAACTAAGCATGCCTACGATGAAACATACATCAGGCTTGCACTTAAAGACCTTGTAAATACAGGCAAGGCTTCTTCTCGCAAGGAGACGTACGAAGAACGTCGCGTCCGCGCTGAAGGACAAGATGTTAGCGCTCTACGGGCAACGCTGTTCTGGTCTCCTGCCGGAGTCATTCCAGCACGTACGGTTGCAGAAGCAGTACCAGGTTTAACCTTGTACAAGCCTGAAACCTTTACGGCACGCAAGATCTACAAGTACCCAACCAAGAAGGTTCAACGTGAGCATCTTGAGGCTCAGCTTGTCGAGGTCACACCAGTTACGGTTGCGGCCAGCTCGAACCAGGTAGTAGACTACCTAATCGAGAAGATGGTTACGGAGCGTACCGCGGACATCCAAGCTCAATTGGATGCGGCCAACGCGAAGCTTGCCAAACTCCAGGAACTCTTTAAGTCAGCTCTCTAACATCCGTTTATTGTCTCACCCATGGTGAGCATCCAGCTGTATGTAGTAGAGACCGCCGAACAGGCAAAGCAAGCTGAGTCATTGGATCTTATAGAATTTGATTCAGATGATACAGTGTGTGAGAATTGCGATGTAGCCGTAGGCTTCATCAACAACCGGTTCTCTCCCTGTGTCATCTGTATCGAGGATGAAGACGATATTTGGCTAGTCTGCGCTGAATGTGCCGGTGGTGTTTTACTTACCGAATAAACCTGATATAATAGTACCAACGCCGGAACACCGGCGCCAAATGACAGAATGACGAAAGGGAAGTAGCCACATGGTTAGCACCGTAATCACAGAGACTAAAGTCTCGACTGTAAAGAAGGTTACCGACAAGGTAGACCTTACAAACCAAGCTGCAGCAACTGAAAAAGCATTAGCAGCATTCACATTCGCAAAAGATGCGATTAAAGCGTACGAAGAGAAGAAGGCGGAAGCAGAAGCTATCCTCCGCGAACTTCTAGGAGACGCAGATGTCGCAATCATTGGTGGTGTAGAGCGTTTCAAGCTTGCGCACTCAACTAATTCCAAGATCGACCGTAAGGTCCTGCAGGAGCTTTTCCCAGAAGCTTTCGAAGCAACTCTGGTCAAGACTCCATACACCTTCATCAAAACTATCTAATAGTTTATAAAGGGACCCCTGGCAAACGCCAGGGGTCTTTTTGTTTGTTAGCCTGTTGTACTTTATAATAGAACCATGATACAATTGTACTATCAACACGACGGAAGGATATAAATGAACACCTGGCTTATCCAAACACAAAGCGTCTCACTGGACGCGGCAGTAAACACAGGTTCTGAATGGACCATCGCTGAGATTCGTAAGATGGAAGTTATGAAAGCTTCTGGCAAGTCCATTAAGGACATTGCGACCGCCCTTGGTCGTTCATACTATTCAGTATCTACAAAGCTGTTCAACTCTGGACTATCAAGTCATAGAGCTACCAACAAGCCTGTCCAGGCTTTGCACCCCGTGGTCTGTGGAAATTGTTTCACAATTCCAGCCAAATCAGGAACATGTCTCTGCTAAACCTGATATAATAGTACCATAACGATGAAGGGGTAGCCGCTGGTCACCTGAACGACTTCAACTTGCAAGGGTCGGAAACAATACGGCACCTTCATCGTTCTAAATTTAAAGACAAACGACGGAAGGAAAACACATGAGTTCACTACACAAGCTCAAGGTCGCAGACCTAGAGACCATAGACCACCTACGCGAGTGGGTTGACGAGCGACTGTACGGTTCAGTCGTAGTTATTGATACGAATGGCGAGGTTGTCATTCGCACTGGACTAGGCATTGACCTGGGCAACTACCTCTATCCTCTAAACGAGGAGGAGTAATGACTACTATTGATCAAACCGAGTTTTATCTCATCGAGGATGGACTATTCGTCTGCTGCGATGAACATCAATTCCAATATCGCTGCAAGCGCCATGACGAGATGATGGGATGCCAGTTCTGTTCATTCGACCCTTATGGTCCCTGCGATTGTCCAGAATAACATTTACCTGATATAATAGTACTATACACACCCAAACGACGAAAGGATACACAATGGCTGACAAAGACAAGGTTGTAGGCAAAGCCCTATACCTAGAACTTCGCGCAGGTATTTCAACATACCAGTTGCTACTTACACCAGATGGAATATCTTCCAACGGTCGCGCAGTACCAGCGACAGTATACCGCCGACAGATTTCCTCGGCAAAACCTCGACGTGCATGGAAGACATACTCTCTTCCTTCGCTACCAATCAATGCCTTCGGAACATACGAGGTAGCTGACAAGGACAAGGCGCTACAAACTGCTGACTCTCGAGTTGGCTACCTAGCAACTACACTCTCACAACTCAAGTCTTATAGCTACACGCTTTATAAGCAGCCTCTTCTCATTGAGGTATCACAAGAAGATCTTGAGTCAATTCGTCTATCAAAGACTCCTTACAAGATTCTTGGACGTATCACCAGAGTGCGCCGCACTCTTGGTTTCGGCGAATTCATCATTTCCTAATACCCACACCCAAACGACAAAGGACAAACAAATGACTGCAACAATTGAAACAATGAAGGAGACCTTTGATTCACTGTCTCCAGATCTCGACATATCTTCTGTACTGGTAGATGCTCTTATCCAGAGCATTCACCCAGAGACATCTTCATCTCTAGACTCACAGGTTCTCGCTCAGGGTAAAGTAAACGTACGACCAACCCCTAAAGCAAAGGTTATCCCTGTGGTATCAGCAGATGCACTCGTAGGCGACAACGTCTACACTCGTCCAAATGGCGAGCAGTACCATGCACGCAAGTGGGGTGAGCACGATGACGTGCTAGTACTTCGCAAGGCGCGTATGGATCAGCAATTCATTCTTCTCTACGGAGCTCCAGGTTGCGGTAAGACTGCACTTGTAGAAGCTGCATTCGAAAAGCTCTACACAATCATGGGAACAGGCGACACCGAGCTCGCTGATTTCATTGGTGGTTATGTACAAACTCCAACAGGAGGATTCGTCTGGGAAGATGGTCCACTTGTAAAAGCTGCCGAAGAAGGCGTTCCTCTACTAATCGATGAGGTTGGTCTTATTGATCCTAAGGTTCTTTCAGGAGTCTATGGACTTATGGATGGACGTAAGGAACTAACAATTACTGCAAACCCAGAGCGTGGAACTATTAAGGCGAAGGATGGATTCTATGTCATCGCTGCAACTAATCCAAATGCACCTGGAGTTCGCTTATCTGAAGCGTTACTATCTCGCTTCATCGTTCAAACAGAGATGACTACAGACTGGTCACTTGCTAAAAAGCTTGGCGCGTCTACACAGATCGTCACTGTTGCGCAAAACATCAATCGTCGCCAGGCATCTGGCGAATGTGGTTGGTGCCCACAGATGCGTGAACTTCTAGCGTTCCGCGACATCTCTAAATCGTTCGGCACAAAGTTCGCTATCGCGAACTTAATCGCTTGCGCTCCAGAGCTCGACCGCCCCGTCGTTGCGGACGTTCTCACAAGAGTGTATGGCGAGGAATGCCGACCAGCCAAGATCTAATTCCCCTTGGCGTAAGGAAGGGGACTCCAGATGGGTGTCTGGAGTTTCCTTCTCCTTACTTACCTGATATAATAGTACTATCAAATGACGGAAGGATAGAAAGAACATGGCACACTTAAAGGTTTCCAAAACCCGTGCGGAGCAAACTCCGCCGGAATGGCTAAAGGTCGGAGCCCAGCTCGGCGAACTAGTCAACACCTGGGCAGGACGCTCAGACATCGTTGCCTACGTTGGCCCAGGTGCTGGTCAAGACGCACCTGCTTGTTTCAACCCACCAATGGCTGAGGTTGAGGTAGACGTTGCAGTTGCGTTCGGCAAGGCAGTAACTCCAGAGACGATTGGCGACATTCGCAATCGCACAACACAATTCGATTATCCACGAGCATCTGGCGCTATCTTTCACGAGGCGTTGCACGCTCGTTACTCACGCTACGATTTACTAAAAGCTATTGAAGATCTTTCAAAGAACGAGATGATGGCGCTTACGATTCTTGAAGAGACTCGTATCGAAGCTCTCGGTGTAGAGAACTTCCCAGCTAACCGAGTCTTCCTACGCGCTTGCGCAATGGACATCATCCTTGACGATATTCGTGAGAACTTAGAACAGAACACCACAACTCGTGCAATGGCGCAGTTGGCAGCTCTTGTCTGCGCTCGCGTAGATGCGGGTTCTCTAGACGCGGAAGATGCTCTTGACGTTCAAGGTATGGTTTCAGACTTCTTCGGCGCAACTCGCTATGCGCAACTTCGTGACATCTGGCTTCGATTCCAAAAGTACGAAGGACACTTCAATGCTCTACCACTTTACGAGCTTGCTCGTGAGTGGGAAGCACTCATCAAGGACGTTTCAGATGAGAATGGCGAGACTGAAGAAGAGGGCAGTATGATTCCCGCTGCTATGGCAGGTATCATCTCAGAGATCATTGGCTATCTTGAAGAAGCTGCGGAAGACATTGCAATTGCAATTGGTGACGAAGCTCAAGAACAAGAGCAAAAAGAAGAGTGGAAAGAAGTTGTCGACATTCGTGGTAAAGCTGCCAAGCAGCAAAAAGACCATGAAAAGATTTCCGAGGAAGTCTTTAACAAGTCTACAGGCGAAGCAGGCAATGGCAGCTACTCACGCATCAAGGAGACTCGTGCACCATCTGGTCTAGAGCGTGCGGCAGCAGTCAAGATTGCAAACATGCTTGAGCGTGCAAAGTACCGTGAGCGTGATGAGAAGGAAGTAACTTCAATTCTTCCTCCAGGGCGTCTACGTTCTCGTGCGATGCTTCAAGAAGCCGCGTACAAAGCTAGAGGTTCAATGATGCATGCAGAGCCATGGAAGCGTACAGTGCGTAAGCATACAGATGACCCAACGCTTAACGTTGGAGTCATGGTCGACATCTCAGGTTCAATGGCAGATGCAATGCAGCCAATGGCAGTTACCGCTTGGGCAATGTCAGAAGCTGTGCGACGTGTCCAAGGCAAGTGCGCTATGGTCTACTACGGTTCAGGTGTGTTCCCTACGCTAAAGCCAGGACAGCACTTGTCAGAGGTAAACGTCTACACTGCTCCTGATGGAACTGAAAGATTCGATAAAGCATTCAAGGCACTCGATGGCTCTCTAAATCTTCTCAATGGAACTGGCGCTCGTCTACTCGTAGTTGTGAGTGATGGCTGCTATACTCCAGAAGAGACTGAGAAAGCTAAGAAGTGGATTCAGGAATGTGAAAAGAACGGAGTCGCAGTCTTGTGGATTCCTTTCGCTCACTCTTATCAACTTGCTTATGCTCGTGACATCGTCAAGGGAACATCAACTGTTCTCCTACAAGATGTAACAGATCCAGCAGACGCTGCTCTTCAAATCGGAAAAGCTGCGGCAGACGCTCTAACAAAGATTGGCGCACGTAACGCTGCGTAACAAGCTCCGGTGTGGGTAGACCTTCCGTCAGATTACTCTACCTGCACCGGTTATTCTTAATCAACCAACGAACGACGAAAGAGGAAAAGATGAAAACCAAAGTACTACTAATTGCGGCAGCCTTAGGGTTATCGCTACTTACAACTCCGGCGCATGCGACAGGCGACAAAACTCTTGTCATCATCGACTCCGGTATCAACACAAACCTCGATTGGGCTAAGGCTGCAATCGTAGAGGAAGCTTGCTTTATCGAGTACGGCAAGTGCCCTAATGGGCAAGCGTCAATGACAGGTCCTGGTGCAGCTCACTTAGATCCAGCACTCGTTAAAGACAAAGCACTCAGCCACGGAACGCAGATGGCTTCAGTTGCGGTAGCTACTAATCCAAATGTAAAGATTGTGTTCGTTCGTATCGTTGGCATGTCTGCTAAAGGCTTTGCCAATTCATACACAACTCGCGGTCTTGCAACAGCAATGGACTGGGTTTCAGCTAACGCGCAACGACTTAACGTTGGTGCGGTTTCGATTTCACTAGGACGAGCATACGCCGAGGCGTCATGTCCTGTAGCGGCAGAGCCTCGACTACAATCTCAAATCGTTGGGCTAGCCTCAATGAACGTAGCGACGGTAATTGCAGCGGGCAACAACTCGAATCAAACTAAGATTAACTACCCGGCATGTATCCCTGAAGCAATTGCGGTAGGAGCTACAGATCGTCCGTACACGGTCAAGCAAGTCCAAGGCATCGTCTATCCCATCATGTTGATTTCCAATGGCGGACCTGACCTCGACCTCGTAGCCTTAGGGCGACACACTGTTACAGACGTGAACGGCGTAAAAGCAGTCAGCCTTGGTACATCTAACGCGAACACTGCGGTGGCAACCAGACTGGCTCAGAGCCTCTCAGACGGTTCAACCCTAGCGTCGGTAATGGAAAGGGTTAACGGGTCTCTCCAGAACGCGTACCGAACCGTAACCAACTTCGTAAAAAAGTTCTACCAAACCTGATATAATAGTACTACGCAGCCAGCGGATATGAAACCGTAGGCGAGAGTCTACCAGACTTTCTTCCGCTGGCTGCCCACTAAAACGACGAAAGGACGAGCATGAAAGACATCTACGTAGCCCATGAAGGCATGGACACGTTTTTTACCATGTCCGATACGGGATACATCTTCTCAGGCGCGGACGTCGAACAAGACCCAGAGCTAGCCGAGGACTTAGAGAACGGATACTGCCGTTCGTCTTGCGAACAGGTCGGGTATGTGATTACCCCAGGACTAGCGCAGATGTTTTACGAGCTGGCTAAAAGCTACTGGGACTTTGAGAGTTCCAAAGCGTAGTGTACTTTATAATAGAAGCATGATACAATTATCTTATTAACACGCTAACAGATTGGAAATCAAATGGCTAACAAGAATAACGCAGTTGCGAACGAGATCGTTGAATGGTTCGAGAACTACGCATCAGTATACGAATTTGATACTCGAATTCAATTCGAGGATTTCTCACTCGAGGACATGAAGTCATGTGACCTTGAGTCAGTATGGGCAATCGTTGGCCCAAAGGTCAAGGAGCTGGTTGGCCAGTACCTTGAAGGTGGAATAGAAGACCACGACGACGAATAAGAGTGATTCAGGGTGGGCGCGAATACAGCGTCCACCCTGTTTACTTTATAATAGATTCATGTTATAATTAAACCATACCAACGACGGAAGGATAGAACATGTCAAACGAAGAAGACGTAGTTATCTACGACTCAAGCCTAACCCTTGAGCAACTTAAAGGTTTCTGGAGCTACATGCGGGATGAAGAAGTAGACGAAGAGACTACCTTCACCCAAGAAGAAATTGATCAACTTGCCAATGACGTAAATGACGCGATTCAAGCAGTCATTGAAGACTTTCTAAATCATAGGGACAACTAACATGAGCATTCAAGTTACCGACGGAAATGCTTACTCATTTCTTGGAGCTGGACGCAAAGCCTTGTTACAGCAAGGACGACACGCACAGGTTCAAGAGTTCACCGAAGAGATGACCTCGGGAGACTACGACCATCTCATTCAAACATTCCTTAAGTGGTTTCCAGATGCGGAGATACATACATCATGATAGCAGCATTGCGAATTAACACAGACTTTACTACGGAGATCTTAGATCTTGAAGAGGACACTCTTGGAAAGCTCCAAGGTGCGGTAGGTGGTTGGGTCCAAGCAGTGGACCTACACGATGACCTAACACTTTGGTGCAACGAAGAAGGGAAGCTCACTGGCTTACCGACTAACGTAATTGGAACTCATCTATGGGAAAAGTCATTTGGCATGACAGACATCATCATGGGAGACATCGTCTTCACCGGTGGTACAGGTGACCAAGGTGAGAACCTTGCTCTTCCTCATGCATGGCAGGTACAACTCCAGGAACTCGCTACTACACTTCGTAATGCATACGAAGGACAGGTTACGATTATCTAATGGCGAGGAATGAAGCTGCGGGCATCTGGGAGATCCGTGATGTTCATACAGGAGAACGCATCTCTAAGTTTCGTGCCCGTAAACGCGCGGACGTTACCAGATACCTGGAGATGGCGCGGATTGGCCTAAAACGACCAATAGAAGATTTTGAGGCAGTATTTATTACCGAATGGGAATAAACCTGTTATAATAGGACTAACAACTTAATACTTAGGTTTGGACTTACTGAATCTTGGAGCGTAAGGGTATCCCATGGGGACACTACTCCCGATAAGCTGACACGGCGCCGCGGGTAGGGGCAGCTTGGTTCAGGACAGAGACCGGAACAATACTAACTTAGGAAAGTTCGGAGTAAAACCTGATAGCAAGATCTACATCAGGTACTGCGCAAAAAGTGAGGCGCGACTCAAAGCCTTCGTGCGTGAAAGTCTGTCCATATGTTTGAGGCTGGCTGCTTCTTTCTGGGTTGCAGCCAGTCTCATTCTTTATGGTGTTTTACTTTTTATTGTAAACATGTTATAATTAGACTATCAACCACCGAACAAGGGAGAATAATCAAATGAATAGCCTTATACTTACAGTAGTTGGAAAAGACGGAAAGACATCACAACCCGTTTATGAAGTACATTCGTACGAAAAGGCAATTGAAATTATCAATGCCACATGGAGAATTGACCATGTTACCGACATTATAAAAGTAGAAATCGTGTAATGACAAGTAACTATCCACCAGGAGTCTCCGGGTTTGAACCAGAGATTGCGGGAGCTCATGAGAGTGAGAGCCTTCAAGAACTTGACTGCGGCAACGACGAATGTGACGCATGCTATGAGGTCCCAAGCTTTGAGGAGTACTCCCATGATACGGTTACATGGACTGCTGAATGGGTATGCAACAAATGCGGTGAGGAAAACTCCCGTGAAGGTTGGTACGACCCAAACAATAATTTCTAAACTGAGTATGATTAACTTAACCAAAGGAGAGAACGTGGAGTCTACCATTACTGAAGAAGTAGTAGAAGAGACAGTTCAAGAGTCATACGGTTGGGTTCCTTGTGATTCCTGCCAGACAGCCCAGGCAATCTGGAAGGTTACCGGGAACTCCGGAGATCTATTCTTCTGCGGACATCACAAAAACAAGATGGAAGCTGGGCTTACGGGCTGGGCAAAGGAATTCATCGAGATTGTTTACTTTGACAAGTAAGCATGTTATAATTAAACCATAACGACACAACGACGAAAGGAACTACAATGGGTATCGCTTCAGTAGGAACATCATTACAAGGACACATCACCACTACAATGCGCGAACTGAACTCAGTGTTCGGCGAACCAACTTTTTATTACCCAGGTGACAAAGTTACCGTCGAATGGGAACATACATTTGACGATGGAACAGTAGTCACAATCTATGATTGGAAGCGTTACGACGCTGGAGTCCCAGACATGGATGAAATCATGGAGTACAACATCGGTGGATTTAACCGAGATGCGGCAGAAAAAGTCAAGATGGCTGTACTTCTTGGAACAAATAAGATATAATTATCTTATCAACGACGAAAGGACAATCATGAACATCGAACTTACCGACAAAGACATTGAAATTATTCTTCGCGCGCTTGGCAAAGAGAAAGCATCTAGTCAGGACCACGGATTCCATCACCTCGCCCACATGGTGTCAGACCTTCAGTCTCGCATCAAGAGTCAACTTCCTTTGAGTGCGTAATGCTAGAAGAGTATTGCGGCACATGCGGTAGCCTTGAGTCTAACCACCAAGCAAACCAATCTGAGAGCTTGCGATTCGTGTCTCTTGCTCAAGAAGTTATAGCGTCACTTCCCGACGACGAGTACTCCGCTGTACTCGAACAAATTTTGTACGACTGGCGAACGCACACGCTTCCTGCGTGTGACCCGCTTTCAATAGATTAGGAACACAAATGGAAAAACGACCAAGAATTAAAAAGCAGATAGCAGTTACGCAACATCAAACGTTGCCGTTCATTGCTACTGCCGCTGTAAACCTCGTAGAGGATGCTCCAACCCGTGCGGCGTACGTAAAAGCTCTTCGCATGAAGGGTTGGACGCTTCAAGCTATTGCGAGTGCATTAGGAGTTACACGCGAGCGTATTCGTCAAATCGAAAACACCGCTTCGCCATCTCTCCTTGTTCACATATTATCTAACCCAGGCAACTTCCCAGTTCCGGAGCTAGAGATGCGTGAAGTCGAGGTAGCAGACTCTACACTTGTGCTTCCAAGTGAAGATACATTAAAACGATTACTAGAACTTCAGCCATTCGCGCAGAAAGTTCGCTGGGACCACGCAGAGCATCGCGCGGTTGCAGAAGAGTACACAGCTTTGCTATGGCATGCTCATTCGGTCGAAGGTGTAACCATCTACCGACTAGCTAAGTGTATTGGTGTTACCCACGGAGCTATTCGGTTCCGTTTAGCTCGCTATGGGTACATTCAACCTATAACTGGAAAAAGTAAAGCCTACACTCCAATCAAGGACAAGAACCGAGTGAGTTTACTATGAGCGACTTGTATGATTTAGTTAACGTATTCGATGAGAATGACAAATGGCTAGGACAGTTCGTTAGCGAGGACATCGCAAAGGATTGGCTTAAGAAGCACGAGCTAGATTCTTCGAAGTACGAGATTTCGAAGAGACGACCAGAATGGGAGAGAAAGAAGTGAACGCGGACAAATTGCAAATAATCGACTCTTCCCATCATCGCAATGGTGTAGCTGGGATGCCGTTCACTGTAGCTCTCGTTGATGACCCTGAACAGGCAGACGTAAAGCTTGTCATCATGTTCGAGGCCGAAGGATACACCGCGGTCTTGAGCTTAGACAAGCTCGTTGAGGAAGACATCCATTTCGGATCTAACTCTTGGCGCGGTGACCAATATGAAGAAGCTCTTCGCTCAAAATTGTTCGAAGACGCTTAATAGATTTCTGTAGTGTATTCCAATCCGCTACAGAACGACCTGGGTACGTCATTAAACTGCCTACCTAACAATGTCGAAAGGACACCAATGATAGTAGCAACATTACATAAGAGCAAGGCACCGAACGCTGCCTGGCTGGTAGAGGTTAAGGACCTTGCGACTGGCGAAGCACGCCGAGGAGCATTCAAGTCTCTTGGACCTGCAAAGCGTGAGGCAGTTCTCTACGCCAGCTCGTTCTTGGACGCGGAGCGTAAGCGTCTACCTTGGGTAGAAGACCTAGCTCAGGCTGAGCAAGGTATCGGTTACTTCCGCGCGGAGATTGACGCTTAAACCTGATTTTACTTTCCTGACTAAACCTGTTATAATAGTACTATAACAACGACGGAAAGGACAGACATGAGTATAGAGACATTGGTTGCCGAGATTACCTTGGGAGCCCACGATTCTGACTTAATCAGACTAAAGGACG
>Ga0209599_10000900_pt1 | contig 16340 bp, 13 predicted proteins | sample Shrwel_input2_FT_FD_187534 | JGI IMG/M metagenome (GOLD analysis project Ga0209599, IMG submission 187534) | Subsurface microbial communities from deep shales in Ohio, USA - Utica-3 well 1 S input2 FT (SPAdes) (version 2) ... | reverse complement strand
CTTTGCCATGATTAACCCGACCACTGGCAATGGCGTAATCCCATGCTGCGGCTAACTCACTCATGCTATCCAGTTTGGATTGACCTTTACCTGATGACGACATGACTGGTTTAATAAAACAAGGAAAACCGATATTTTGCGCAGCTGTTTGTAATTGCTCTAAGCTTTCGGCAAAAGCATATGGGGAGGTGGGTAAGCCTAACTCTTCGGCGGCCAAACGACGAATACCTTCGCGGTTCATGGTTAAGTTGACGGCACGTGCAGTGGGAATGACTTCGGCAATGCCTTGTTGCTCAATATCGACCAACACTTGTGTGGCGATGGCTTCAATTTCGGGGACGATAAAATGCGGTTTTTCGGCCAAAATTAATGCCCGTAATTCATCGGCATTGCTCATATTAATAACATGTGCGCGATGCGCCACTTGATGGGCAGGGGCATTGGCATAACGGTCAACGGCTATGACTTCGACCCCTAAACGCTGTAAAGAAATTACCACTTCTTTACCCAATTCGCCCGAACCTAATAACATGACTTTAATTGCGTTACTGCTTAGGGGAGTGCCAAATTTCATAAGCCTAGACTCTTAAAATAAATGTTGAGCTGTATGATAACCGCGTCAGTTATCAATTGTTAAGCGTGATTGGCGATTAATCTACATCGCTATTTAGACTCAGGCATACTTCGCCAATTCTAGCCGACAAACTTCTTCTATAAAGTCGCGCATCGCCAATACTCGTCTGCTACCTTTTAAATCACGATGATAAAGCAGCCATAACTCTTGTTGCATTGGCACTTGCTCTGTCTCAATGCGTAGGAGTTTAGTATCGTTGTCACCGATGAAGCGCGGCAGCAACGCAGCACCAAGACCGCTACGCGCGGCTAAATAATGTGCCTGCATAGTATTACTTCGCAGTAGTGGGACTTGCTCTGGAAATAATGCCCGTAGCCATTCAACCATCGGCAGTTTTATCCAAGCCGCATCCCATGAAATATGAGGTAGTTGTCGCCAATCGCCTGCTTGTTCTAGGCTCTCGTGGGTACAATACAGCTCAAAATTGAAGGTGCCAATACAATGGGCAATATCGTCTGGTGCATGGTCACGTTGCCGAGGATCGGCAATGCGTAGGGCTAAGTCAGCTTCACGGCGCGATAAATCCGCAAGGTGGCGATTTACCAATAATTCTATACGGACTTGCGGATAACGTGCTGTGAAGGTTGGTAGATGTGGCACAAGCAGGTAATGGGCAATGGATTCAAGCGTCGCTAGTTTGACTTCACCCTCAATCTCGGCGACCGCCGCACCTTGACGCTCCACTGACTGCATTGCGCGTTCAACTTCAATCACCTGTTCTAAAATGGCACTGCCTTCGTCCGTGAGTAAGTAGCCTCGCTGTTGGCGTAAAAACAGACGCATATGAAGCGTAGCTTCCATCGCATCAAGATGACGTGACACAGTAGAAGCACTGGTGTTAAGTTGCTTTGCGGCGGGTGTTAGCCCACCAGTACGTGCAACGGCAAGAAAGTATTTGAGGTTGTTCCAGTCGAGCTTGCTCATCTCATTTCCAAAAACAGAAAATTGTTTTTCTTATGTTGGCATATCTTTGCATGGATGGAAATATATAATGTAAGACAGACAAATCGGAGAACCACCATGAACAATCAACTCGTCTGGATGAAACTCGGTCTGACGACCTTTTTTTGGGCATTGATGTTTTATCTAGGCAAGTATGCGGTGGCTTATATGTCTCCTGAGTCGATAAGTGGTTGGCGTTTTTTGTTGGCGGGTTTGGTTCTTGCGCCACTGGTGGCCATGCGTGAGGGCTTGGATTGGCAGGGACTAAAGCACAATGCTGCACCGTTATTGATTATGGCAATAGTGGGTATTGGCGGTTTTAACCTCGCGCTGTTTCATGGTTTACGTTATACCTCACCTATCAATACTTCGTTAATTATGGCTGTATGTCCTGCGCTAATTGCAGTATTTAGTGCGCTGCTGACAGGTGAACGCCTTGGTATGAGACAACGGGCTGGGCTTGCGTTGGGTATTATTGGGGTTGTAGTGGTGATTACTGGCGGTTCATTAGCGGTATTACTGGCGTTGTCTTTTCAGCGTGGTGACCTGTTTATTTTATTGGCAGCAACTTGTTGGGCGATTTATTCCACTATCCCAAAGCGTTTTATTACAGGATTGCCCTCGTTGCAAGTGACGGTAGGCACGGTGTCTCTTGGCGGCATATTGCTCAGCATATATGCTAATACCTCACAAGCGGATTTTTTTACCTTGCCACCTGTGGGTGTGATTGCGGCGATTGTTGCTATGGGGTTATTAGGTTCGGTACTGGCGTATATTTGGTGGAATGATAGCGTGCGCCAAGTTGGAGCGAGCATAGCCGCGATGTTTATGAATCTTGTGCCAATTTTTGCCGCATTGATTGGCGTTGTGCTTGGGCAGCCTGTGACCTTAGCACAAATAATAGGTGCTGTTTTTGTAGTGGGCGGGGTGTGGTTGGCGACAACTAATTCGGTATTACCTGTACCAGAGTTTGATGCAGCTAAAGCAAAATCTTGAAAAAACAAACTCAATAAGAGGAAGATAACGATGTGGCATTATATTGAACAAGGGCAAGGTCGTCCGTTGGTACTTTTACATGGCATAGGTATGTCTAACGCAGCATGGAAGCCTGTGTTGTCTAAATTGGCGGAGTCGCGCCGTGTCATTGTTTTTGATATTGCAGGTTTTGGCCGTAGCCCCTTGCTGCCTCAGTCTATTCCGCCAACAATTGTTAATCTTGTGCTTGAGTTAGGTAATGTACTACGAAAAATGGGCATTGATGAGCCTGTTGATATTGCGGGTAATTCGCTGGGGGCATGGATGGCTTTAGAAGCTGCACGGCTTGGTATGGCTCGCTCTGTGGTTGCTATTTCTCCTGCGGGTTTATGGCATAAGCCACCTGCTCACGTAAAGCATATCTTTTTTGGTTTGCGTCGTTGCACACGCATAGCACCGAGTTTGGTTAAAGCAATGTTGCGAGTGGATTTATTACGCGAAGTGTTAATGGCTGTGCCGTTAACGACAGGTAGCAGATATATGCCAGCCGATGAAGCGATTGCTGCGGCAATGGATTTTGTTAATGCTGAGGGTTTTAACGCAACATTTGAGCATAATACGCAATTTAGAGGTGGACAGACGATTACTGCGCCTGTGACGATTGCCTATGGCACACACGACTGGCTGATTACACCGAATGCTCGCCTACGTCATGAGTTGCCTGCTCATGTGCGTTGGCTTGAGCCTCAAGGCTGGGGTCATGTGCCGATGTGGAAAGACCCCGAAGGCGTTGCGCGGCTGATTTTAGAAGGGACAAGTGAGTGATAGCTTGACTTTTAATACTAGGGGCTGTTGACGTTTTGATTGCGGCTCACACGCAAAACGTCAACAGATCCTACTATAATTAGCGCGTTTTTTATTGATTATTGAGTCTCTTATGATTGTTCGTCAGCGTCAGCATTGGTTACGTATGTTGTTTATTTGGCGTGGTTCGGTGCTGCCGCAAATTTTGCCACAATTAGCTACAGTGACGGGCTTGGCTATTTTAGTCACGGTGATTCACGGTCAAGTATTTGCCTTAAAAGTTCCCTTAACCTTTGTGCCGTTTACCTTAATTGGAGTAGCTTTGGCGGTGTTTTTGGGCTTTAGAAATAATGCCAGTTATGACCGTTATTGGGAGGGACGCAAATTATGGGGCAGTCTGTTAAGTGAAAGCCGAACTTTAGCTCGTCAATATCTCACTTTAGTGAGGGATAATCAGCAGCAACAAACTTTTGTCTATAGTTTAGCGGCTTTGAGCCATGCCTTACGTCATCAATTGCGTGGTACAGAGGCAAGCCATGATTTACAACGATTATTAAGCGTAGATGTTTATCAAACACTCAAAAATGCGCGTTTTATCCCCAATTTATTGATTTTACACCTTGCACAGCAGCTACAAAAGCAACGCTTACAACAGAATCTTGAGCCAATTTTAGCGGCACAAATGGAGCTTCCTTTAGCTAAACTCACTGAGGCAGTTAGTGGTTGTGAGCGTTTGAGTACCACCCCCTTGCCTTATACCTATGTGGTGATTTTGCACCGTACCGCCTATTTATATTGTTTTTTATTGCCGTTTGGTTTGGTGGATGCAATTGGCTGGACAACACCGATTATGGTGGTATTTACTGCTTATACCTTTTTTGCTTTAGAAGCATTAAGTGACGAGTTGGAAGAGCCGTTTGGCACAAGCCCCAACGATTTAGCTTTAGAAGCGATGTGTGTGATGATTGAAACCACGCTGTGCGAGATGTTGGGCGAAAAAGATTTGCCCGTGCCAACACAGCCTATTGATTATGTGTTGTTGTGAGGGGATTTACTTGGCAATCGCTTGTTCAAAAGCATCATCAAAAGGTTGTAGTTGTTTGAGCCAATCCCATTCATTATTGACACTGCTATTGGCGGTTGATTTTTGCTCTTTATGATATAAAAATTCAATAAAATCAAGAGCTTCTTGCGTTTTTTGTGGTGATAAGCATTGTAAGTAATGTACGGCTTGACTGAGTGCGTTGTGTGTTTGCATGATGCTATTACCTATCGAGGTTTGTTTGATTATAGCGTAAAGCAAACATTATTTAAGGTGTTTGCTGAGGTATCAATGTTGCTTTAATAATGGCAAAAGCCGCACTTATGCGCCTTTACGCTTTTTAACCTTTTGTGCTTGCACTAATGGTGCTGTAAGTTGTTGATATAATTCAAATAAATGTGCGACACGTTCGGCTTCGTTTTTGAAGGTTTTGCCATAAGCGGCATCTACGGCTTTATCAAGTTGTTGATGGGCTTTGACCAATTCGCTAGGCATACTCAGTGGGTCGTAAAGGTCGGCAAGGCTACTTTGTGGATACAGTAAACGCGCATCTAATACCGCTTGTGCGGCTTTTTCTATAGCGGTTTTTTGTTTGTCGGTGGGGGTTGGCCATGCAAAGTTGTTGTACACGATGCCAGCAGCATAACGATAACGACTTTCTAAACGTCCACAAACAACTCTCATCCAAGCGTTGTGCATTAAGGATGTCATTATCCCAAAGTCATAAAGGCTAGCATTAGGAATAGCAAAATTAGCATTACCACAAATCACATCATTTGCAACATAACCTATAGGGACATAGGTTCTATTTTCAGAAGAATGTGCTGGAACTAATAAATACTCTTTATCAGATTGTCTTATTTCACCAAATAATGTTGCAAAATCAGCCATATCGCGGGTTTGCGCTTTTGTGCTTGCCGCACGAAAGTTTTTAACAGCTTCAACACGCTTTAATACTTCGGGCATTTTGCGTAATTTATCGGGTGGGCAATCTTTTAGCCACAAACAATAACGTTTGGTGTTATATAAAAACTCATCTGCATTCAAAAATGACTTAATCCATTCGGCTGCTTGCGGTTCTTTGACTATAAGCGCGTCTTTTTCAGTTTGGTCTAATAATAAATTGCCACCATCAGTGGGTTTGCTGCCGTAAACCATAGGAGAAACATTACATAAAGGCTTGCTTCTTTTGGTGGGTAAAACATTGGGTGCATCAATAAGATATGGGTTAATGTTTTGGGCTTTAAGTCTGATAGGTTCGCCTTTAATCGTTGGATAATCAAATAACCATTTTTCGGTTGTATCAAAATTTGTAAACCCAATAATCACACAATGCACGGCGGCTACACCTTTAGCCTCGTTACTCCATTGAAAAGTGCGATGAGCAAAATGAATGTACAAACCATGTGCTAATAAATTAGCCCATAAAATAGGGACTTGTTCGCCTTGAGTGATTGAATTAGTTGAAACAAAGGCGCAAATTGTCCGTTGTCCGTTGTCCGTTGTCCGTTGTCCGTTGTCCGTTGTCCGTTGTCCTAATTAAATTTATAGCTTTACGATACCAACCCGTCACAAAATCTAAATTACCTGCTTGCGGTACATCATAAAAAATACGCGCAATATCAGTAGTTTGCTCGGTGGTTTGTTGATTTTTACCCAAAAACGGTGGATTTCCTAAAATATAATCGGGTATTTTGCCAAATACTTCACGCCAATCATAACGTAACGCATTGGCATGAATAATTGCCCCGTGTTTACGCAACGGCAAACGCGCATAATACTTACCAAACAACCCAGAAGCCTGCATATTCATTTGATGGTCAACCAACCACAACGCCACTTGGGCAATTTGTGCGGCAAACTCCTCAATCTCAATACCGCCAAAATGGTCAACTTGCACTTTAAGCAACAAATCAACATCGGTTACTAATTGCGTTTGTTCGCTTAAATACAATTCTTGCAAAATTTGCAATTCGAGTTTGCGTAACTCGCGGTAAGTAATAATCAAAAAATTACCACAACCACAAGCAGGGTCTAAAAATGTCAAGTTAGCAATTTTGTTGTGTAAGGCTTCTAAACGGTCTTTTTTGCCACGCTGCAAACTACGCGCCGTCTCAAATTCGGCCTTTAACTCATCTAAAAATAATGGCTCAATCACGCGCAAAATATTGCGCTCACTGGTGTAATGCGCGCCCAAATTACGCCGTTGCTTTTCGTCCATCACGCCTTGAAATAATGCACCAAAAATAGCAGGGCTAATTTGTCCCCAATTTAAAGCACTGGCTTGCAACAAACCTAAACGCATTTTGCTGTCAAAACTGGCAGTGGGCAAAATTTCGGCAAATAACTTACCGTTAATATAAGGAAAGGCCGCTAATTGCTCATCTAAATTTTTAAAGCGTTTATCGGTGACGGTGTTTAATACTTGAAATAAGGTGCTTAAACGGTCGGCTAAATCGCTGCCATCTTCGTGGGTGCGTTGTTCAATAAATTCTCTAAATTGGCCAACTTCAAAAATACCTGTATCTTCGGCAAATAAACAAAATACCAAACGGACTAAATACACTTCTAGGGCGTGGCCTTCATAACCAATGGCTTTTAATTGGTCGTGTAAAACTGCCATTTGCTCGGCAGCTTTTTGGTTGACGGGGTCTTCGGATAAAATGGCTTTGGTTTCGTAACCTGCAATAAAACCAAATAATTCAACATGATATACTAAGTCGGCTAGGTTAAATTCGGCAATTGGCTGTTCGTTAGTTTCTAAATCGTATAATTTGAATTGGGCAAAATCACAGGTCAGTAAATAACGCGGAATATCGTAATCTTTTAAATAATGACAATAATCTTTGGCTTGTTGATAGGCTTTTTGCAGGTCTTTGCCTTTGCTTTTGTGTTCAATAATTAACTTGTTACGCCAAAATACATCAATAAAGCCTGTTTTGCCGTCTGGTTTTTTAACAGGATATTCATAAGCAATTTTAGAGGCACGGCGCGTCACACCAAACACGGTAAAAAACGCATCCCAAAAAGACTTGGCTTCGGCATCTTCGGAGTGTTCGTGTTGCCAATCTTTGCTAAATTTAATCGCACGGCTTTTAATTTCGTTCCATGATAAAGGCATAACTAATCCCTCGTGAACAAATAATTTTTATGATAGGTCAGGACTTACGCATTGTGCTGCAATTAGCGCGTTTTGTGAGCATAAAACTGTTGAAAACGGTTGAAATATGAACAAATAAGCGATAACCGCGTAAGTCCTAATGTGTAGAAATAAAAAAGCCCCGACTTATTCAGTCAGGGCTTTTTAGAATCTTGGTGCCTAGAGCCGGACTCGAACCGGCACGCCTGTAAGGGCGGTGGATTTTGAGTCCACTGCGTCTACCGATTCCGCCACCTAGGCAAGGTAGGGTTGCGATTATAATCACCTAAGCACTATCGTCAAGCACTTTAGCAAAAATTTGCTATAATACGCCTCCATTTGTCTATTTCTTGCCCAAGCTCATGCAACTGACTGATTTTAGTTATCAATTACCCGATGAATTAATTGCGCGTTATCCTTTAGCTCAGCGTTCGGCTTCGCGTTTATTGCACCTTTCGCCACAGGGTTTAGCCCATAAAACGGTGCGTGATTTAGCACAGTTAATTCGTCCTCATGATTTATTGGTATTTAATGATACCCGTGTTTTGGCGGCGCGTTTGTATGGCCAAAAAAGTTCAGGCGGTAAAGTGGAAGTATTGGTTGAGCGTATTGTCGATGAAACTATCGCTTTAGTGCATTTACGCGCCAGTAAATCGCCCAAGGCAGGAGCGCAACTGTTATTTGCCAATGGCCAAGTGCAAGCGCAAATGCTAGAGCGGGTAGGGGATTTGTTTAAGTTGCAATTTAAGCAGCCGATTCGTGGCGTATTAGCCGAATATGGTCAAATGCCGTTACCGCCGTATTTAGGCCGCGAAGTCGAAAATACTGACAGCGAACGTTATCAAACCGTTTACAGTGACCCCAATAAACAAAACTCAGTGGCTGCACCTACCGCAGGTTTGCATTTTGACGAGGCTTTATTGGCCAACTTAAAAGCCGCAGGCGCAAATTTTGCCTATGTCACTTTACACGTTGGGGCGGGGACGTTTCAGCCTGTCCGTACCGATGATATTCGTGACCATCAAATGCACAGTGAATGGCTTAATGTCCCTCCCGAAACCGTACAAGCGATTAACGAAACCAAAGCCAAAGGCGGACGGGTGATTGCTATTGGTACAACCAGCGTCAGAGCTTTAGAAAGTGCCGCTTTATATAATGGTGGTCAATTAAAAGCATGGTCGGGTGAAACGCAAATTTTTATTTATCCTAGTTATGAATGGAAAGTGATTGATGCCTTGTTTACCAATTTTCATTTGCCCGAATCTACCTTATTAATGTTGGTGTGTGCTTTTGCAGGTAAAGAGCGCGTGATGAATGCTTATGCTCAGGCAGTTGAGCAAAAATATCGCTTTTTTAGTTATGGTGATGCGATGTTTGTGGAATAAATGGTACAAATGATAAACTGTTGCCCCAGCCCTGTGTTCTATTGTTGCATCGGTAATTTAATTACACGCCTCTTTGATTGAGTATCTAATGACATTATTTAACCGCTATACATTACTCTTCAAATCGTTTTTTTTGATGTTTGTAGCCAGCCTTTTGCTTGCTTGCGGTGGAGGCGATGAAAATAACTCTGCGACACAGAAGCCAGCTATAGAGGGCGATTTTTTTCCGCTTGAAAGTGGTTTTCGTTGGAATTATGAGGTAACGACTCAGGATAATATGGGGCGAGAAATTAGATTTTTAACGAGTCAAATGACAGAAGGCACGTTAGTTGTGGGTGGTGAAGATGTTTTTGCTGTGCGCGAAATCAGTCCTGAAAATGGAGGTTTGTTGAGTATTGACTACATTAGCAAAACAAAAGATGTCATTCGTTCTATTTCTAATGATGAATATCCATCAGTAGATATATTACATTTTCCGATCAAGCAGGGCGATCGCTTTGTACAAGCCAATAGAAATAATATTGATGTTGGTAACGATTATGATAGAGATGGAATAAATGACACGCTCTCTATTTATGTAGATGCGGTTGTGACTGGGCTAGAGGATATTCAGACTCCCGCAGGCTTTTTTAAAGGGGCGTTAAAGATTACAGGACAAGGTACATTTACGTATCGTTATAGTTCTAATGGGCAGCAGTATGTCATTAAGCAATCTATTGTTAATTGGTATGCTGATGGCGTTGGCCTTGTCAAAGAAATCAATCAGTATTTTTATCCAAATCAACCATTGCCCCAAACGACGACTACAACATTACAATCATATTTAATTGGCTCAACAACCAATGACACCTTGTCACCAAATATTACGCAAATTTCGCCAGCAGAGAATTCTCGCCAAGGTGGAATGCCTATTGTAAATGTTCAGTTTAGTGAAAACGTCAATGGTCGCGCTTTTAACCCTGCCACAGTGAGGTTGTTTAGTGCAAGTGGACAATTTGTTGCAGGTAAAGTTGAATACTCCAACAAAACACTGACGTTTACGCCACAAGCCATTGTGAACTCGGGAGATTATATCTTTACCATTGTGCCAAATACGGTCATTGACTTAGTGGGTAACAAAATCGAAACAGCCGTTGAGTTGCATTTTAAGGTGGATTCAAATGCGCCATCGATTATTGCCACTTCGCCATTACCCGATGCCGATATGGTGCCCTTAGATAGCAGTATTACTCTCGATTTTAGTGAGGCACTTGATCCAACAAGTATTGATAACTATTCAATCCAGTTGTTGACACAGGTATGGAATACGCCGATTGAGTCTACTGTCAGTATAGAAGGGAAGCGTGTTACTTTAACGCCTAAGAGTCCGCTAAAGCGCGATACGCGCTACGTAGTGGTGATTTCTACCAGTGTTAAAGATATAACAGGTAATGCTATTCCTGAGACATATAGTTTTAAATTCAGTTCATACTCTGGTCTGTTTAAACCGTATCAAGCGATTTTTGTAGGTTCTTCCCCTGAAGCTGTCACTATTGGTGATGTCAACGGTGATAGTCGCAACGATGTTGTCATGACCACTGGTTTTAATTCAGATGCCGCTAACGATAATAAATTGATAGTTTTTTTGCAACAAGCTGATGGAAGTCTCTCCCCGCCTGCAAAATATAGCTTATCAAGTGACTATATCTGCCGTGCGCACTCCGTAGCCATCGCTGATGTTGATGGCGATGGTAAACCCGAGGTTGTTGTTGGTAAAAATAGTTGTGGCATTGAAGTGCTGGGACGCACTGCGTTTGGTAATTGGGTTAGTCGTGATCTATTGCCGAGTGTTGATGCACACAAAATACGTACAGCTGACCTGAATAATGATGGCAAACAAGACGTTGTCGGTACGGGTTGGGGAACGGGTACAGTGAGTGTCTGGTATCAGGGTGTAGATGGCAAGTTGAACAGTCCTGTCGTCTATCCCATTGCCCATGCAGGCTGGGAAGATATGAAGGTCGGCGATATTAATGCCGATGGTCTCAGTGATATTGTGATCCTCAGTGGTCAAGGCGAACGTTCAACAGCGTTAGGTTATATACTGCAACTTTCTGCTGGGGGGTTTAGCAAACCTAAATATTTGGATGTTAGCACTGCGAGTTTTATGTTGGGCTTAGGAGCTATAGCGATTGGTGATATCAATGGTGATGCTCGAGGTGATCTTGTGGTAGCTATGGGTGGCAATAAGCCAGACTCCAGATTAGGGCTTTTTTTGCAGAGTTCGGGTGGCGTATTAGCCCCGATGACTACGCAGCCTACCTTGGATATCCCAAATGCAGTAGAAATTGGTGACGTGGATAATAATGGCCTCAATGATATATTGATTTTGCATCGAGGGTGGCAAACCCTAAGCCTGTACAAACAACTGCTAGATGGCTCGTTAGCTCCAGAAGAGTACTTTAGTACACCCCCCGGAACAGGAGAAAATACTCATGGCCTTGCGGTTGGTGATATTAATGGTGATGGTTATCAAGACGTAGTAATGAGTAATATAGGCGGCAATTTAATTGTTCTCTATAATAGTAGCCTTAAAGTAGCGGCTGCCACTAAGTCGGTGGCACTCAATCGGCAGAGTATTTCAGCCGTTATGCTAGAAAACACACGAAACAACACAAGGTTGAAAGCTAAGTCGCTCAATATGTTACAGCCGTAAATGTGCGGAAAAGAGCCTCCTGTAGATTAAAGTTGGTAGGTGGCGTTTTCTTGATGAGTCATAATACTGACCTTGTTCAAAAACAATGTTTAGCCTATGCCCCCAATACGCTATACTTGCGCCCTTGTTTTTAACTGTACCGTATTTTTATTATGCACTTTAAACTTTTAGCCACCGATGGCATTGCCCGCCGAGGCGAACTGACCTTGCAACACGGCACCGTACAAACCCCTGCTTTTATGCCTGTAGGGACTTATGGCACGGTCAAAGGCATGTTTCCCAGTGATATAAAAAACATTGGTGCAGAAATTATTTTAGGTAATACCTTTCATTTATGGTTAAGGCCTACAACCGAAGTGGTCAAACAGTTTGGCGGTTTGCATCAGTTTATTAACTGGGATAAGCCAATTTTGACTGATTCGGGTGGCTTTCAAGTATTTAGTTTGGGTGCGTTACGCAAAATTAGCGAAGAAGGCGTTAAGTTTCAGTCGCCTGTTGATGGCTCAAAAGTGTTTTTAACCCCCGAAATTTCGATGCAAATTCAGCGTGACTTAAACTCTGATATTGTGATGATTTTTGATGAATGTACGCCGTATCCTGCCACCGAACAAGAAGCACGTACTTCAATGGAGTTGAGTTTACGTTGGGCGGCGCGCTGTAAAGTGGCACATGAAGGCAATCCCAATGCTTTATTTGGTATTGTGCAAGGCGGTATGTTTGAAAACTTGCGTGATGTTTCTTTGGCAGGTTTAACCGAGATTGGTTTTGATGGTTATGCGATTGGTGGGCTATCGGTGGGTGAGCCTAAAGAGGAAATGTTGAAAATCCTCGACCATGTCCCCACTAAATTACCCCAAGATAAACCGCGTTATTTAATGGGGGTTGGCAAACCCGAAGATATTGTCGAGGCGGTCAGACGCGGCGTGGATATGTTTGATTGTGTCATGCCGACCCGTAATGCACGTAATGGTCATTATTTTGTCACCGATGGTGTGGTAAGAATTCGCAATAGTCAGTATAAAACCGACCAATCACCCATCGACCCGCATTGTGATTGTTATGCCTGCCAAAATTTTTCCCGTGCTTATTTACATCATTTAGACAAATGCGGCGAGATGTTGGGTGCAATGTTAGGCACACTACACAACTTACGTTATTACCAACGCCTAATGGCAGGATTGCGTACCGCCATTGAGCAAGGCCAGTTAGCCGAATTTGTCAGTGATTTTTATGCCCGCCGAGGTTTAACCGTTCCTGCTTTATAGAGAGTTTTTACCATGAGTTTTTTTATTAGTGAAGCCTACGCCAATGCAGCTCCTGCGGCTGCTGAGCCTTCAGCCTTTGCCAATATCGCCATGTTGGTGGTGTTTATGTTGGTATTTTACTTTTTGTTATGGCGGCCACAAGCCAAACGTCAAAAAGAGCATCAAGCCTTAATGAGTGGTTTGCAAAAAGGGGACGAAGTGGTGTTTGCAGGTGGTTTATTAGGTAAAGTGCGTCATGTTGATGAAGATTATGCCGTGGTTGAAATTAGCGATAATTTAACCGTCAAAGTACAAAAAGCCGCCGTGTTAGCAACTTTACCTTCAGGCACGCTTAAAGGTATTGGTACAGGTTCAAGCACCAATTTAAGCAAAGATTAAAATAACCAAGACTTCTTGATTGCCGTTGAGAATTAAAGAAGTCATTACCATGAAAGAACAGCTATGCGTTATCCCGTTTGGAAGTATGTCGTCATTGTGCTGGTACTGTGTATCAGCGTTATTTATTCATTACCTAATCTGTATCCCGATGAACCAGCAATTCAAATTTCGGGGGCAAATGCAGGCATCAAAGCCGACCAAGCGGTATTACAGCAAGCAGAGTCCGCGCTTAAACAAGCAGGATTGGGCTTTCATGGGGCAGAAGTGCAAGCCAAAGGCGCGTTGTTGCGTGTAGAAAGCAATGATGCTCAACTGAAAGCCCAAGAAGTGGTTAAACGTGCTTTAGGCGAAAGTTATGTTGTGGCGTTAAACCTCGCGCCCACCACGCCCGACTGGTTGTTAAGTTTGGGTGCTTCGCCCATGAAGTTGGGTTTAGATTTACGCGGCGGTGTTCACTTTTTGTTAGAAGTGGATATGTCCAAAATTTTGGAACAACGCCAAGAAACTTACAGTGCCGAATTACGCGCCAAACTGCGTGAAGCAAAATTGGCTTATCGTAGTGTCAGTGAAGTCACTAATGGTTTAAGCATTAAGTTTGAAAACGAAGCTGACCGCCAACAAGCCAGAGACTTATTAGCCAGCCAGTATCGTGAATTCTTGTTTGTGCCAGCTCAACGTGACAATGCTTTCTTTTTGGATTTAGGTTTTGCGCCTGAAAAACTTAAAGAGTTTTCTGATTACGCGATTGAACAAAATTTAAGCACTTTGCGTAATCGGGTTAATGAATTAGGCGTGGCCGAAGCAGTAGTACAACGACAAGGTGCAAGCCGTATTGTGGTGCAATTACCCGGTGTACAAGATACTGCCGAAGCCAAACGGGTCTTAGGTCGTACCGCTACTTTAGAATTTCGTTTTGTTGATTGGGAAAATCAAGGCGCAGTGGATGGTTTTGCCCCCGCAGGTACCGAAATTTTTCCAATGGCCAAAACCAAAGAACCCGTTTTATTACAACGTAAAAAAATTGCGACAGGCGATAGAGTGGTCAATGCCCAATCGGGTTTTGATGAGTTTTCTAATCCGCAAGTCAATATCACGCTCGATAGTCGTGGCGGCAAAATGATGGCTGATGCCACCCGTGATAATGTCGGTAAACAAATGGCAGTATTGTTTGTCGAACACAAACAACGAGTACGTTTTGCAACCGATGAAACAGGCAAAACCATCGAAATTCGTGAGCCTTATGTTGAGAAAAATGTCATCAATCGTGCCACCGTACAATCTATGCTTGGCTCGCAATTTCGTATTACAGGTTTAGATTCCCCCGAAGAAGGTCGTGAGTTAGCCTTGCTGTTACGCGCAGGGGCTTTGGCCGCGCCAATGTATTTTGTTGAAGAGCGCACCATTGGCCCGAGTTTAGGTCAAGACAATATCGACAAAGGCATGATGTCCACCCAAGTGGGCTTTATTGCGGTTGCGGTGTTAATGATGATTGTCTATCGGGTGTTTGGTTTTATTGCCAACTTAGCCTTATTTATGAATGTGGCGATGATGATTGCGGTAATGTCAGCGATTGGTGCGGCACTGAGTTTGCCTGGTATTGCGGGTATTGTGTTGACCGTTGGTATGGCGGTGGATGCTAATGTGTTGATTTATGAGCGAATAAGGGAAGAGTTACGCGCAGGACAATCGCCACAAGGCGCAATTATTGCAGGTTACGATAGAGCGTATGTCACCATTTTAGATGCCAACATCACCACGTTGATTGTGGCTTTTATTTTGTTTGCTGTGGGTACAGGCCCTGTCAAAGGTTTTGCTGTGACTTTGGCGATTGGTATTCTTTGTTCCATGTTTACCGCTATCACCATGACCCGCGCTGTGGTTCAAATCATTTATGGTAACCGCCGTGTTACCAAATTAAGTATTTAAGGAGCAAGGTCATGGCTGAGGCAAAAATTATTCCTTTTATGCGAATTCGTGTGCCAATGGCAGTATTTTCACTGATTGTGGTACTCATTGGCTTGGTGTCTATTGTTACCAAAGGTCTAAATTTGGGTTTAGATTTTACAGGGGGGACATCGGTAGAGTTGGCCTATGTCAAACCTGTAGAACAAGCGCAAGTGCAAGAGGCATTAGAAAAGGCAGGCATTAAAGATACGGTTGTACAACACGTTGGTACAGCAAGTCATGTTTTGATTCGGATGCCTCCACAAGAAAAAGCAGGCGGTGAAATTGGTCAGCGTGTATTACAAGCGGCACAGTTTGATAGCCAAAACAAAGCCACTTTGCGCCAAGTGGATTCTGTCGGTTCGCAAGTGGGTTCGGAGTTATATAGTCAGTCGTTGATTGCGCTAGGTTTGTCCTTGTTTTTAATGATGGTCTATGTGGCAATTCGTTTCCGTTTTAAATTTGCTGTAGGTGCAGTGGTGTCGTTAATCCACGATACGTTGTTTGTGGTTGGTATTTTTTCGATAATGGGTTGGCCATTTGATTTAACGGTGTTAGCCGCCGTGTTAGCGTTAATTGGTTATTCCATCAATGATACGATTGTTGTTTTTGACCGTATTCGTGAAAACTTTCGCCGTTTACGCCGCGCTGATACCATCGAAATTTTAGATATCTCTTTAACTGAAACCTTACGCCGTACCATTATGACCGTCGCAACAGTGGTCGTGGTCGTGGTCGCTTTGTTATTTTTGGGCGGCCCTGCTTTATATTGGTTCTCGGTGGCGATGTTATTGGGTTTATTTGCGGGTACATATTCGTCTATTTATATTGCGACCACTTATGCTTTGGTCGCAGGATTAAGCAAAGAAGACTTTATTATTGTAACTAAGTCAGAATTTGTGGAAGAAGGCGAAGTCGTAGAAGACGTGAAGCCTTAAACAGGGAACAGCTTGACAAATCCGTGAGGATTGTCAAGCTCACTGCTCACTGCTCACTGCTCACTGCTCACTGCTCACTGCTCACTGCTCACTGCTCACTGCTCACTGCTCACTGCTCACTGCTCACTGCTCACTGCTCACTGCTCACTGCTCACTGCTCACTGCTCACTGCTCACTGCTCACTGCTCACTGCTCACTG
>Ga0209599_10000899_pt1 | contig 16365 bp, 16 predicted proteins | sample Shrwel_input2_FT_FD_187534 | JGI IMG/M metagenome (GOLD analysis project Ga0209599, IMG submission 187534) | Subsurface microbial communities from deep shales in Ohio, USA - Utica-3 well 1 S input2 FT (SPAdes) (version 2) ... | reverse complement strand
GAATGGCACGACGCAAAATTCTACGAATCACATAACCAGCTCCTGTATTGGATGGCAACTGTCCGTCTGCAATAGCGAAAGCCACCGCACGAACGTGATCTACAATTACACGAATGGCAACATTCGTTTTGTTTTGCTCTTCTGATATATTTTGTACTTCGTTTGAAGTGTATTTCAATCCTGTAATTTCCTCCACTTTCGCGATAAGTGGCGTGAAAACATCGGTATCGTAATTAGACGTTACATTTTGCATCGCCATACACAAACGCTCAAATCCCATCCCGGTATCTACGTGTTGTGCTGGTAATTTTTCTAAAGAACCATCTGCTTTACGGTTGAATTCCATGAAAACGTTGTTCCAAATTTCCACTACTTGCGGATGATCGGCGTTGACTAAACTTCTTCCAGAAACAGCAGCTCTTTCGGCATCTGTTCTTAAATCGACATGAATTTCCGAACAAGGACCACAAGGACCTTGATCACCCATTTCCCAGAAATTGTCTTTTTTATTTCCAAGAATAATTCTGTCTTCGGGTACAAATTGTTTCCAAATATCCCAGGCTTCTTGATCGAAAGGCACATTGTCTTCTGTACTTCCTTCAAAAACCGAAACATATAAACGATCTTTATCTAATTTTAATACTTCCGTTAGAAATTCCCAAGCCCAAGGCAATGCTTCTTTTTTGAAATAATCACCAAAAGACCAGTTTCCTAACATTTCGAACATGGTGTGGTGATAGGTATCAAAACCTACATCTTCCAAGTCATTATGCTTTCCAGAAACACGTAAACATTTTTGCGTATCGGTAATTCTTGGACTTTTTGGGGTTCCATTTCCTAAGAAAAACTCTTTAAATTGAGCCATTCCCGAATTGTTAAACATTAGGGTTGGATCGTCTTTTAAAACAATTGGCGCAGAAGGAACAATAGTATGACCTTTGCTTTCAAAAAATTGTAAATACGCTTTTCTTATGTCTTGTGATTTCATTGTATTAATATATTCGGTAATTTATTAAGGTTATGATTCAGCAAAAATCAATTATTATTTTTAGAATCAAAATTGAAACATTTTTAAAGATATTTCGTATAATAATTGTTACTTTGTGATAACGAGTGCAAAAATAGTACATTTTTAAGTTATGCCGAAAAAAGTTAAGTATTATTACGATACTGAAAATCTTGCTTATCGAAAAATTAAGCCCAAAAAAGGGCGCAACTTGGGTTATGGCGCGCTATTCCTTTTGGCTTCTGCCTTGTTTGGCTTTTTATTCTTCTTTTTTGTGTCTGATTGGGGCTATTTTAACACCCCAAAAGACAAAATTCAGGCCCGTGAATTAGCAAACTTAAAATTAAATTATGCTATCTTAAATAAAAAAATTGAGGCGCTTAATGAAGTTTTGGCCAACGTAGAAAAACGAGACAACAATATTTACAAAGTCTATTTTAATGCCGCTGCTTCGGGAGAAACCGAAGCTGACAAGGAAATCATTACCAAAACTCGTTTCAAAAACTTATTAGCCCTGAATAATGAGCAATTGATATCAACTACTCAGGAGCGAGTTACCGAACTATCCAAAGAATTGGTTGAACAATCGAAATCATTAGACAAAATTTTAAGTTTAGCCAAATCTAAAGAGAAATTCTTATCCTCTATACCCGCCATCCAACCGGTTAAAAATGAGCAGTTAAAACACATGGCTTCTGGATTTGGGTACCGAAGTGACCCGTTTACCAAGGCTCGTAAGATGCACAAAGGCATGGATTTTACTTCACCCACAGGCACCCCCGTTTATGCTACCGGCGACGGGGTAGTTCGCAGAGCCGATGCCGGAGCCTCTGGCTTTGGAAATCATATCGTGATAAGTCATGGTTTCGGATATGAAACTTTGTACGCCCATTTAAGTCGTTACAATTGTCGTCCTGGTAAACGTGTAAAACGAGGCGATGTTATTGGCTTTGTAGGAAGTACAGGGCGTAGTCAGGCACCACACTTGCATTACGAAGTTCATAAAAACGGAAATGTGGTCAACCCTATTAACTTTTATTACGGAAATATTTCTGCCGTGGAATATACCGTCATTGCAAAACTGGCCACACAAGAAAATCAATCATTTGACTAATGCACATCAATTTACCTGAAAATAAACGTTACTACAGCATGGGTGAAATTGCCACTGCATTTGGAGTGAACCAATCGCTTATTCGCTTTTGGGACAAAGAATTCGACATTTTAAAACCCAAAAAAAATGCCAAAGGCAATAGAATGTTTACCCCAGAAGATGTCAAAAATTTGCAATTGATTTATCATTTGGTCAAAGAAAGAGGTTTTACCCTTGAAGGCGCCAAAGTGCATCTCAAAGAAGGGCAACAAAAAACATTGGACAAATTCGAAATCATTCGAAAATTGGAATCCATTAAAACCCAATTGACAAATATTAAAAACGAATTGTAACACTTTGACAAACTCAATGTGTAACAATTAAAAATAAAATCGACTAATTAACTAAAGAAAACTAACTTTTAAATTAAACTAACATGAAAAGATTTTTGCCTTGGATTATTGGAGCTGTGTTGCTTTTTGGAATTTACAGCTGGGTTAAAGGAATAAACAACACTGCCGTGACTTTGGGTCAAACAGTTGAACAATCTTGGGGAGATGTGCAAACATCATATCAAAGAAGAAACGACTTAATTGGAAATTTAGTTAACACCGTTAAAGGAGCTGCCGATTTCGAAAAAAGCACTTTGACTGCAGTTGTAGAAGCTCGTGCTAAAGCGACTTCCGTAAATGTTGATCCAACAAATATCACTCCAGAACAATTGGCTGAATTTAACAAAGCACAAAGTGGTGTTTCTTCTGCTTTATCACGATTATTGGTAACAGTAGAGGCATATCCTGATTTGAAAGCCAATCAAAATTTCTTGAAATTACAAGACGAATTGGCTAGCACTGAAAATCAAATTTTAACCGCTAGAACGCGTTTTAATGAAGCCGTTAAACCTTATAATACTCATATTAAAACGTTCCCTAATTCGTTGTTTGCTGGAATGTTTGGTTTCAAAGAAAAAGCATACTTCAATGCTGTTGAAGGTGCAGAAAAACCAGTTGAAGTAAAATTCTAATTCGATACACATGTCAAAAGTAGAAGATTTTTTAACCTATGAAGAAGAACAAGAAATTGTAGAAGCTATTCGTATGGCTGAAAGTGAAACTTCTGGCGAAATTAGAGTGCATATAGAAAAAACAACTTCCATGGATCCGTTTGATCGTGCCATGGAAGTTTTTCACTTGCTTAAAATGGATCAGACTCAGCTTAAAAATGGCGTCCTGATTTATTTGGCAGTAAAAGACCATAAGTTTATTATTTGTGGAGACAAAGGAATAAACGATGTGGTTACTCCTGATTTTTGGGATTGCACCAAAGAGATTATGGTAAACCATTTTAAAAAGGGGGACTTCAAGCAAGGCCTTATTGACGGGGTTACCAGAGCAGGCGAACAGCTCAGAAAACATTTCCCATGGGAACATGGAGATACTAACGAATTATCAAACGAAATCTCAAAAGGATAATGACTTTACCAAAAATGAATTACTCGACATTTCTAAAACTATTCGTTTGCTTTTTATTCACACAACTTAGTTTTGCGCAATTTACCATTCCTGAAGTACCAGAATTACAAACTTCAGTATACGACTATGCCAACATTTTAAGCGCTTCCGAAAAGTCGCAATTAGAGCAAAAACTCATCAAATATTCAGACACAACTACTACTCAAATTGTAGTGATTACCATTGAAAGTCTGAAAGGAGAAGATGTTAGCCAACTTGCTACCAAATGGGGGCATACTTGGGGCATTGGCGGCACTAAAAAAGATGACAACGGAGTCATTATTTTATTAGCCAAAAACGAAAGAAAAATTGCCATTAATCCAGGTTATGGCTTAGAGGATAGATTGACAGCGGGTATTGGTGGCGAAATTATTCGAAATATTATTATCCCGGAATTTAAAGCAGGAAGTTATTACAATGGACTAGACAAAGGTACCGATGCTATTTTTGAGGTTTTCAAAGGCAAATACAAAGGCGAACGCAAAGCCGATAAAGAACGTAACATCCCTATTGTTCCTATCATCATCATTTTTATCATCATTCTGGCACTTATTTCCAGAAACAAAGGTGGAGGCAATTCTGGCAATCGCGGCGGTGGATTGGACTTATCGGATATTATTATCCTGAGTAGTTTAGGTCGTGGTGGTTTTGGAGGCGGCTCTTCTTCTGGAGGTGGTTTTGGAGGTGGCGGCTTCGGTGGTGGTTTTGGAGGCGGAGGTTTCTCTGGTGGAGGAAGCAGCGGAAGCTGGTAGCTTTTACCTAACCTTACTTCTCAACACAAAATAATGCAACAACTTAGGAAAAAAGCGTTTTAAATACACTCCTAACACCTCTTTTCGACCAATATAGGCTTCAAATTTTCGTTTTTCGATGGCTTTTATCATTCTAGAAGTAAAAACGGGTACAGGCAAGCCATTTTTAGTAGCTTCGTCATCCGTGATTTGAGGCGTTCCGTCACCTGTTAATGATTTTTTGGCTAAATTAGTTTGGACAAATCCAGGACAGATGATTGTAACATCAACACCATCTTTTTGGTGTTCCATTCGCAGTACATCATAAAAACCATGTACCGCATGTTTGGCTCCACAATATCCTGAACGATACGGTGAACCAAATTTTCCCATCAAACTAGTTACCGCTACAAAATGACCGCTTTGATTTTGAATAAAATGAGGTAATAAAGCTTTGGTTAAAGCCACAATTGCTAAGTAATCGACTTCTATTAGTTTTTTATCTACATTAAAATCGGTTTCTGCAATCAATGATCGTTGACTGATGCCTCCGTTATTAATGAGCACGTCTATTTTTCCGAAGATTGCAATGGCTTTGGCCACATTTTCCTTAGCATGATCAAAATCGGATAAATCAAAAGGAAGAATTTTAGTAGTTCCATTACAATTTGCTTTTACCCGTTCCAATTCGGATACATTGCGACCCGAAAGAATCAGTCTACAATTCTTCTTTTTGGCTAATTCATAGGCTAACCCTTCTCCTATTCCGGAAGAAGCACCTGTAATCCATATTACTTTGTCATTTAACTGCATAAAAAAGTCCATTGAACTATAAAGTTAATGAACTTTTTAATAGATAAAACCTTTATGCGATTCTTCGCTTCGCTCAGAATAACAATTAGACTACTTCTCTCTAATATAGATATCGATTGGCACCCCAGAAAAATCCCAGTTCTCACGAATTTTATTTTCTAAAAATCGCTTGTACGGTTCTTTTACATACTGTGGTAAGTTGGCAAAAAATACAAACTGTGGTACCGGAGTTGGCAACTGCATACAGTATTTAATTTTCACATACTTCCCTTTTAACGCTGGTGGTGGCATATGCTCGATAATTTTCAACATATACTCGTTGAATTTTGAAGTCGAAATACGTTGTTTTCTACTTTCAAATACCTTAACAGCTTCTTCTAATGCTTTTAGTAACCGTTGTTTGGTTAATGCTGAAACGAATAAAATGGGCACATCAGTAAAAGGCTGTAATTGCTCGCGAATTTTCGCTTCGTAATCACGGGTTGACATGGTGTCTTTCTCTACCAAATCCCATTTATTCACCAAGATTACAACTCCTTTTCGGTTTTTTTCAGCCAACCAGAAAATACTTTGGTCTTGTCCTTCAAATCCGCGAGTAGCGTCTATCATTAAGATACACACATCACTATGCTCGATGGCTCTTACCGAACGCATTACCGAGTAAAACTCAAGATCTTCTTTTACTTTGGCTTTACGACGAATTCCGGCTGTATCGACCAAATTGAATTCAAATCCGAAACGGTTATATTTGGTATCAATCGCATCACGAGTAGTACCGGCAATATCGGTTACCACAAATCGATCTTCTCCAATTAAAGCATTGATGAATGATGATTTTCCGGCATTAGGACGACCCACCACACAAAAACGTGGTAACGGATCCTCTTCCTCGACAGCATCTGGCATTTCAGGCAATACTTTTACCAACTCGTCTAACAATTCCCCTGTTCCGCTTCCGCTCATTCCGGCAATGGTAAAATAATCACCCAGCCCTAAGTTATAAAACTCTAATGCATCTTGTTCACGCTTACCGCTGTCAACTTTATTAACCGCCAAAAGTACGGGTTTCGTCACTTTACGAAGTAATTTGGCTACTTCCTCATCCATAGGCGTAATACCTTCTTCCACATCTACCACAAAAATGATGGCATCCGCTTCATCGATAGCCAATTCTACTTGACGACGAATTTCACCTTCAAAAATATCATCCGAACCTTTTACATATCCGCCGGTATCAATCACTGAAAATTCTTTTCCGTTCCACTCACTTTTTCCGTAGTTTCTATCACGAGTTACTCCCGAAACCGAATCTACGATAGCTTCACGACGCTGAATTAAACGATTAAAAAACGTAGATTTACCTACATTAGGTCTTCCTACAATGGCAACGATATTATTCATATTATTTTTTTGAGTGTGCAAAAGTACACTTTTTTAAGAAGTTATTAAAATATTACTTGCATCATTTCCATTTAAAGCCATTTATACCTCAATTTAAACCCTTCATTTTAAACAATTTGAAATAAAAATTATAGCGTGATTTAAAAAAATGTATATTAGTCACAACCAAATTCAAAAACAATGAATAACAATGAAAGCATCGCATTGCGACTTCGTTTTTACAAAGATATTGATGAAACTGTTGATTCGGTAAGACAGAAATTTATTGACTATAAAAATCATCTTCCAAAAGACTATCTGATGAAAATCAGAAAAAACTACATACAATTTACCGTTGTGGGAGAAAAACAAAGATACTGGTCGCCTTATCTAACCATAGAATTAGAAGAAAAAGAAGGTAGTCATGGAAAGACAACTCACCTCAAGGGTTTATTTGGCCCAGCACAAACGATGTGGACTTTTTTTATTTTCCTTCACTTTATAATTGCCGGAATTTTTATTGTGTTTGGCATGTTTGCACTTTCCAATTATCTATTAAAAACCCCATTCACGAAAGACTTAATCGTAATGGGGCTAATGCTAATTTCATGGGGTTTACTTTATTTTATAGGTAGGCAAACCCGAGAAAATGGTTATGGCCAAATGGAAGAACTAGAAAAAGAGTTCCTAAAAATAATTGACTGAATTATTTCTGATTGTAGCCGAATCTTTTTAGTTGGTAAGCATTATTTCGCCAATCTTTATTGACTTTTACAAACATTTCGATGTGGATTTGTTTGCCAAAGAATTTCTCCAAATCCTGACGCGCTTCAATTCCAACCCTTTTTATCGCCGCACCTTTATGACCAATGATGATTCCTTTTTGAGTTTCACGTTCCACCATAATAACCGCACGAATTCTAATAATATCGTCGTCTTCTATAAACTCTTCTGTTTCAATTTCGACGGCATACGGAATTTCTTTTTCATAATGCAATAGGATTTTTTCGCGAATGGTTTCATTCACAAAGAAACGTTCCGGTTTGTCGGTCAAAGCATCTTTTGGATAAAAGGGCGGTGATTCTGGCAGTAATTCTAGAATTCTATCAAAAACCGTTTGTACATTAAAATTTTCTAATGCTGATATTGGAAAAATTTCTGCATTGGGCACTTTTTCTTTCCAAATTGCCACTTGCTCTTCTAATTGTTCCTGATTGGATTTATCAATTTTATTTAACAACAACAATACAGGGATTTTGGAATGAATAATTTTATTAAAAAACGACTCATCTTTCAATTCCTTTTCACCAATTTCAACCATATAAATTAAGATGTCAGCATCTTCAAAAGCCGATTTCACAAAATCCATCATAGAAGATTGCAAATCATACGCTGGTTTAATGATTCCAGGTGTATCTGAAAATAAGACCTGAAAATCCTCTCCGTTAACGATACCTAAAATACGGTGACGTGTGGTTTGTGCTTTACTTGTAATAATAGACAATCTTTCACCTACAAATGCATTCATCAATGTTGACTTACCTACATTTGGGTTTCCGATGATATTTACATAACCTGCTTTGTGTGACATAATCTTAAAATTTTGACAAAGGTACATAAAAAAAGCCACTCAATGAGTGGCTTACTTTGTAGCGGGAACAGGACTCGAACCTGTGACCTTCGGGTTATGAGCCCGACGAGCTGCCTACTGCTCTATCCCGCGTTGTTTCGGGTGCAAATATACAACCATTATTTATATTCGCAAGCATTTTTATGAAAATAATATTTTTATTTTTTAACCTACTTGTTTTCAGGTTGTATCCATTTAAAATGAAAAGCAGTTAAAACACAAAAACTCTTAAATAAATCTATAAAGAAGGTTTATCGCTAATAAAGAATCATTAGAAAATATACTTAAATACTAATTAAAAGTTAATTTTCTCACTAAAAACACCTCAAAAGTGTAACAACTTTTAAACAACGAATACTTATCTTTAAGTATTCGTTTGGCATATCAAGTTTCAATAATCAGTCAAAAATTTAAAATCAAAAAAAATGAAGAATAGAAAGTTACTATTTCTGTTTGTTGGTTTCATAGTATCAACTTCAGTATTCGCGCAGGCACCTAATGCTAGTGTCGTAAAGAAACAAAAAATGACCGAAAACCAGTTAAAACGCTGGAGTCATTTAGACTTAGAAAAAGATAGTATTCCTGGAATGAGCATTGACCGTGTTTATGCAGAATTACTAAAAGGTAAAAAAGGCAAAAAAGTAGTTGTAGGAGTAGTAGATTCGGGAGTAGATATTGACCACGAAGATTTAAAATCGGTTATCTGGACCAATAAAAAAGAAATTCCCGGTAACGGTATAGATGATGATAAAAATGGCTACATCGATGATGTTCACGGATGGAATTTCTTGGGAAATATTGAAAATGAAAACCTTGAATTGACCCGAATGTTAAAAAAGGCCGATGATGGATCCCAAGTTTACAAAGATGCAAAAGCGGCTTATGACAAAAAAATGGAAGCTCTTTTAGCAAACAAACTACAGGTAGATGCCCTTTTTGACGCCAATAAAGCCATTAGCACTTACCTGAAAAAAGAAGATTTTACTATCGACGAAGTAAAAGCCATTGCCACTGAAGATGCCGAATTAAAGAAAAGCATTGAAGTATTTACCAAAATCGGAAAAGCTGGAGCCGCTTTAATGGCAAACGTGAATAAATTCAAAACACAAGTTTACAATCAGTTAAACTACAATTACAACCTAGAATACGACGCACGCAAATTAGTAGGCGACAACCCAGAAGACATCAATACTAAATACTATGGAAATAATATTGTGTATGGTCCCGACAAAAACGGAGCTTTACACGGTACACACGTAGCTGGAATTATAGCACAGTCGCGCAATAACAATTTAGGTGGAGATGGAGTTGCAGACAATGTAGAGATCATGTCAGTTCGTGCCGTTCCTAACGGGGATGAATATGACAAAGATGTTGCCTTGGCTATTAAATACGCGGTAGATAACGGAGCCAAAGTAATCAACGCTAGTTTTGGTAAAGATTTTTCGCCACACAAAGAATGGGTTTATGATGCCATAAAATATGCTGAAAGCAAAGACGTTCTAATCATTCATGCGGCAGGTAACGATTCAAAAGATATCGATGTCGAACCAAATTTCCCAAATGATTCTGAAGATCAAAAAATAGAATTTGCAGACAATGTAATTACTGTTGGGGCTTTAAACTTTGAAAACGGAAAAAAAGTAGTTGCTAATTTCTCTAACTACGGCAAATTGAATGTTGATGTATACGCCCCAGGGGTAAAAATATACGCAACCACTCCTAATGGTGAATATCAGTATTTACAAGGAACCTCAATGGCCTCGCCAAATGTTGCTGGAGTAGCCGCTATGATTCGTTCTTATTATCCAAATTTATCGGCAAAAGAAATCAAAGGAATTATCATGAATTCTGGAACAACCATTTCTAACGAGGTTGTAGTTGGCGGAAACCCTAAAGATGTACGCCCATTTAATTCACTTTCGAAATCAGGGAAAATTGTAAATGGTTTTAGCGCAATGACTTTGGCCGAAAAAATGAGCAAGGAAAAAATGAAATCGAAAAAATTTTCAAAAAAAGACAAGACCGTTAAAAGTTAATTTTAACCTCAAAAAATAAATATTTTCTATTTAAAACAAAATAATACAAATTTATCTATTTGATTTCTATACTTTTGCACCGCAAAAAAAATAAACCAGCAAAGGTTTATGTCTATTTAAAAATATGAAAAGAGTTATTGAGTACAGAAAATTATTAGAGGTTGACAAGAATGTTACTTTGAAAGAATTAAAAACCATTTACAGAAACAGCATGAAAGACGCTCATCCTGATAAATTTGTAAATGACGAAGCAGGTAAATTGGCTGCTGAAGAAAGAAGCAAAGAAATCATTGGCGCCTACCACTTTTTAGTAAGTATTGCTGCTGAAACAGTTGAAAAAAACTTACCTGAATATCAGGAAACAGTTAACAATTCGACTATTCTTGATTTTTATTTAGAAAAACAAACGTTGTTTGTGACGTATTTAAACGGAGTGTCTTACGAATACATTGGTGTTCCTAAAAACGTGTACATCAAAATGATTAATGCCGAATCGCCAAATCGTTTTGCTAAACGTCACATTTACGGAAATTATATTTACAGAAAATCAGGAGAATTAGTAGAAGCTTAATCAACCTGTTAGAAATAAAAAAGCCTTTCATCACTTGAAAGGCTTTTTTGTTTATTTAAATTTCAAGACATCCTCTACAAACAAATCTATTTGTTCCATCGATACGTTGGGCATACAGATAATGTGCGACATTCCTTTTTCGGTGGCTAGTTGCCATTTTCCGCACACTTCTTCTGAAGGCGAAGGAAAAACAACCGTTATTGCATTAGAATTTCGCCAAGCCTTTACCCCTATCGTATTCAATTTTTGTTCGGTATAAGCCGCTACTTGTAAACTATGCGCCGTTCGTTTGGCAAATCCTTCCACTCCTAACTTTTTAATGGCATACCACAAAAATAAGGGACTATGTCCGTTTCTTGAACCCGTAATGGTTGCATCTGACGAACCGATATAAGCAATTTTTTTAGCTACCCGATCGCGATTGTCTTTTTTAACCACTACTACTCCCGAAGGCATTGGCGAACCAATAAATTTATGACCACTTACCGAAATACTATCGCAACCGTCAACAAAATCGAACGAAGGTCTTGGATTGACAAAAGGGGCAAAACCACCCGCCAACGCCGCATCCGCATGAATATAATGCTTCTCAATTGCCATTTCACCCATCATTTGTTTGACCAGTCCAATATTATCTTTGGCTTCAGTCATCGTGGTTCCTATGTTAGCTACCACGACTACTGGTCGGTGACGATTGTATCGAATCGCTTCCTTTAAATCGGCGTAATCAATCTCGCCATTTTCTTGCGAACGAATAATTACATATTCCATATTTAACAGCGTTACATTTTTTTGAATACTATAATGGGTCGCTTCCGAAAAATAAACCATCGCGTTTGGATATAACTCGCGAGCCACGTACAAACCGTATAAATTCCCTTCAGAACCACCATTGGTTACATATCCCCAAACATTTTCAGGATTGGCACGAAATAAGTCGGCAAAGAAATGTACCACTTCCCGTTCCATTTGACGAGAATCGACTTTATAAGTCGATTTCACAAACGGATCCCCCAGGTTATTCATAGGATATTGTAAAAAAGGCATCAACTCCGAATAATCAAAATCTTTAGCTACGGGATAACCTAAAAAATACTCGGTAGTTTCTTTTACCTGAGATAATAAATCATTTAAACGGGTTGAAATATTCATTTTTTATAAATTTTTAGCAAAAATAACATTTGCAAATTATATTCCTATTTAAACTTTAAATTTTAGAAAAAAAATCTATTAAAAATCATTTTAAATGAAATAAAAACACATAAAATGAATTATAAAAATTTTCTTATATTTGAGTAACTAACCAAAAACCAAAAAATATGGAAATTAATTTTTTAGCACTTTTACTAGCTGCTGCATCAACACTTGTTGTTGGATTTATTTGGTACAACCCTAAAGTTTTCGGGACTATTTGGATGAAAGAATCCGGAATGACCGAAGACAAAATGAAAGGAGCCAATATGGCTATGATTTTTGGGCTTTCTTTTGTGTATGCCTTTTTAATCTCTTTCCTACTACAAATGCTAACCATTCATCAATTTGGTGCTTTAGGAATGGTTGGAGGCGATCCAGCCTTAGCCAAACCATCTTATGCAGCTTTTATGACGGATTATGGAGATGCTTTCCGCACCTTCAAACACGGGGCTTTACACGGAACATTAACCGGTATTTTCTTGGCGTTCCCTTTAATTGGAACTAACGCCTTATACGAAAGAAGAAGCTTCAAGTACGTTTTGGTGACTGGCGGATTCTGGATTGTATGCTTCGCGATCATGGGCGGAATTATCTGTTCAATGAAATAATAATTAACATTTAATTATAACACAATCGCTCTACCTTTGCCGTAGAGCGATTTTTTTAAGCCTTGGATTCAATTACATTTAAAATTCACAACCGCATTTCGCAACTTCCCTCTACCTGGAATCAGGTAGCAAACGGAAATGCATTTTTACAAACACAATATTTATCGGTTTTAGAAGAATCGGCCCCTGTAAACATGCAGTGTTTTTATATTGCTATTTACAAAAAAGAAGAGCATATAGGCGTGGCGCTTGCGCAATATTTGGAAGTTAGTAAACTGGAATCTTTTGGCGAAAGAGAACATTGTCTAAAAACCACCATTCGGAATTTTGTTTTTAGGAACTTCGCTTCTCATGTACTTTTTCTGGGTAATAATATGATTACTGGTCAAAATGGCTACGCTTTCATTCAAGAAATTGACTTTGAGTGCATCAGCGATCTCTTGCTACAATGTTCGAATGAAATTATTTCTTATTTCAAAAAACAAAACATCAACATCCATATTGTTTCGTTCAAAGATTTTTACGAGCACTGCTCGGTCGAATTGAAAAAGTACGACTTTCGTAAAATCTACGATTTCAATGTGCAACCCAATATGATTTTTGAATTGTCTCCGGAATGGAAAACCGAATCGGATTATGTAAGTTCTTTTTCCAAAAAATACCGAGACCAATACAAACGTTCGCATAAAAAATTTGAAGGAATTGAGGTCCGCGAATTGTCTTATGAAGAAATAAGCAACCACGAGGAACGAATCTACGATCTATACCATTACGTTGCCAAAAATGCTCCGTTCAATACTTTTTTTCTGTCTAAACATCATTTTTCAACTTTTAAAAACCAATGCGGCAATCAGTTCAAGTTATACGGTTATTTTTTAGAAGATAAATTAGTTGGATTTCACACTCTACTACTAAACGGAGAAACCTTAGAAACCTATTTCTTGGGCTATGACGAGCAGGTTCAGAAAGAAAAAATGTTGTATTTGAACATGCTATACAACATGACCACATTTGGTATTCAAAATCAGTTTAAAAAAATCATATTCGGACGAACTGCATTGGAAATCAAAAGTAGCATTGGAGCACAACCCGTTATGATGTCGGGTTTTATCCTACATACCAACAAACTCATCAATAAATATATTGGTAAAGTCTTTGAAAAATTAGAACCTAAAGCCGAATGGCAACAACGGCATCCGTTTAAATAATCTCCTGATTGTTGTTTTGCTGATAAATATAGATCCCGTAACAACCAAGAACTAACTCTCCAACAACACCAAACAATAGTAGTAAGGAAGGAATTCCGTCAAAAATCATACTGACAATTCGACCAAAAGCCAATCCGAACATAAAAATAAAATTAGAAACAGTCGCTATTTTCCAGAACTTTGGTTTACTGATACCCAACACCCACAAAATTGCAAATGCAATATAGATACCCATGATGGCTTTCAGAATATTTTGTTCGTCTATGGTATTGACAGAAAGTTTAAAAAAAACCTCAGGGGCAAACCCATAAATTAAGGAGACTGGAAAAACCACGAAAGAAGAAATAGCTAAATGGGTATGTTTTACAGCATGACTTCTATTCATCATAGTTAAAAATTTAGAACCTACAAGTTATCAATTTCTAACTGAACCGATTCCCAATCCTCTAATAATTTTTCCAATTCCTTTTTTTTCTTTTCATAAGCGGCAAAAAAACTGGCATTTTCAATGTGCTTATCATAGTTGGAAGCCAATTCTTTGTCGTCGTGCTGAATGTCAATTTCCAATTGCTTGATTTGACTTTCAATTTTGGACAATCGGTTTTGAAGGGATTTATTTTTCTTTTGCTCTTCGTAAGAAAGCGCTTTGTTATTTTTATTTTCAACAGCATTTGAAGCAGATGTGACAACATCTTTTTTCTCTACTTCACGCATATTTTCCAGATTGCGCTGCTCTAAGAAATAATTGATATCCCCTAAATATTCTTTGATTTTTTGATCTTTGAATTCGTACACCAAATTGGACATGCCTTGCAAGAAATCACGATCGTGAGAAACTAACAATAAAGTCCCTTCAAACTTTTGCAACGCTGCTTTTAATACATTTTTAGATTTAATATCCAAGTGATTCGTAGGCTCATCCATCAGCAACACATTGATAGGCTGCAACAACAATTTACACAAAGCCAAACGGTTTCGTTCGCCTCCAGAAAGTACTTTCACTTTCTTTTCTACATCATCACCGCGAAACAAAAACGAACCCAACATATCGCGAACTTTAGAACGATTGGTATCTGTAGCGGCATCTTCCATTGTTTGAAGCAAGGTGATTTCTCCATCTAAATATTCGGCCTGATTTTGGGCAAAATAACCGATTTGGACATTGTGTCCTAGCTTAATGGTTCCTTCGTAATCAAATTCATCAACGATCGCTTTGATAAAAGTCGATTTTCCTTGTCCATTTTGCCCTACGAAAGCGATTTTACTCCCACGTTCAACCAAAAGAGAAATATCTTTTAAAATCGTCTTATCTCCATAGGCTTTGGTCACATGTTCGGCTTCCACTACCACTTTACCAGGAACTTTCGAAACCGGAAAAGAGATATTCATCACCGAATTGTCATCTTCATCGACTTCAATTCGCTCAACCTTATCCAGTTTTTTAATTAAAGATTGAGCCATAGATGCTTTGGATGCTTTGGCTCTAAATTTTTCAATTAACTTTTCGGTTTCTTCTATCTTCTTGGCTTGGTTTTTTTGAGTAGCCAATTGTTTTTCACGAATCTCATGACGCAATTCCAAATATTGTGAATACGGTTTATTAAAATCATAAGCCTTTCCTAATGAAATTTCGATGGTACGATTCGTGACATTGTCTAAAAACATTTTATCGTGCGAAACAATCACAACTACCCCCGGGTAATTACGCAAGAAACTTTCCAACCAAATGATACTTTCGATATCCAAGTGATTGGTAGGCTCATCCAGAAGCAGAATATCGTTCGACTGCAGCAATAGTTTCGCCAATTCTATACGCATACGCCATCCGCCAGAAAAAGTCTCTGTCTGGTTATTAAACACCTCTCTTTTGAAACCTAATCCCAGAAGAATCTTTTCCGTATCTCCCACGTAGTTATATCCACCTAATAATTCAAATCGGTGGGTGTAATCCGATAAATCTTCAATGATTTGCGAATATTCTTCGCTTTCATAATCGGTGCGAGTCACCAATTGATGGTTGATTTCTTCTAACTTTTTTTCAACTTGTTTGATATCGGTAAACGCCTGATAGGCTTCTTCTAGAACCGTTCTTCCTTGTTCAAAATCGATATCCTGGCGTAAAAATCCAATACGCACTTCTTTTTCAGTAGCAATTTGACCCGAATCGGGTTTAAAATCACCCGCTAATATTTTAAGCATTGTCGATTTTCCTGCTCCATTTTTTCCTACAAGACCTACTCGGTCACCTGCACCCATTCTAAATGTTACTTCTTCAAAAAGATATGTACCTCCAAAAGAAACCGATAAATTGTGAATATTTAGCATATATGTGATTATTGTTACAAAGGTAATTTTTTAAATTTCCGTACCTTTGAATAAATTTTTTGCAAATGTTAAAAAAAGGATTGAAAGTGCACAGCATTTTAACAGGAAGTTGTCCGAAATGTAACGAAGAGAGCATGTATGTTGGTAAAAACATGTACAACCCGTCGTATACCATTAAAATGAACAAGGAATGCAGCCATTGTGGTTTGCATTATCAAATAGAACCTTCCTTTTTTTATGGTTCTATGTATGTAAG
>Ga0209599_10000898_pt1 | contig 16391 bp, 25 predicted proteins | sample Shrwel_input2_FT_FD_187534 | JGI IMG/M metagenome (GOLD analysis project Ga0209599, IMG submission 187534) | Subsurface microbial communities from deep shales in Ohio, USA - Utica-3 well 1 S input2 FT (SPAdes) (version 2) ... | reverse complement strand
GAGCATTAAACCAATGGCAAGAGCCAACACTCAAACGATTAAAAGGTGTCGTGATTGATGGTTTTAAAATCATCACACACAAAAAACGATGGGCTATTGGTTTTAAAAACGTATCAACACACGTTAGCGGCGCGGTTAACCGTGACAGCCAAGCCGAGAAAGAATTTATTGATGGTTATTTAGCAAACAATAAAGACGGCGTTATCGGTGCTTTTGTTAATTTTTACTTTAAACAGGTTGATAAGCCAAAACAGCTTGACCGTTTTAAAGTCGTATTAAAAACCTTAAACACGCCAAAGCGTATTAAAAAAATACATCCAATTAGGCAGTCAGACCGCAATCATGTTTTGTCTGTCATGTCAAACGCTGGGAGCTATGGGGGAATTGACGCGATAGCGTCAACTAGGACTTGTGGCAATAACTGTACGGGGGTTTGAAACGTGACGCAATTAGAACGACTAAAACAAGAAGTCAAAACACTGCTTGATGATATTGAATTTTTAGAAAAGCAAAACTATGAACAACATCGAAAAATATCAGACCATAAGTTTTATTTTTTTATGTTCTCGTTTGTCCTGTTTTTAACTAATAGCCTTTGGTTTGCCGTGTTTACTGGGGGCTAACATGGAAAAGCCAATTTTAGACCGTGAGATTGTCAGCACTTTAAAACAACAAGCCGAAAAGCTATATAACCGCCGTTTGTCGGTATTGGCGCGTAAGTTACGTTGGGACAGAGTTAAATTGTGGCGATTGTTGACAGGTGAGCAAACAATGCGCCTATGTGAGTTTTTGGCATTGTGTGAGGCGTTAAAAATTGTGCCAAGTCACCTACTTAAAATTGTGGGGGCTTAGGCTATAATGCCCCTTATCTACTGGAGTAAACATCATGCCTACTAAAGCTAAAGCCCTTGATACCACCATGCCCGAAGAAATCGTACTCAAGCCAAAAGCTAAAGCCTTGCTAGAAAAAGTCAGCAAAGAACTCAACATTAAACCAGAGGCCGCCATTATTCGCGCCTTAGAGTTATTGGATAAAGCAAATTACCTAGATAGGACTTTTTTTCAGGTGGACAATAGTCCAAGAGAAGAAAACTACAAATGAACATTATTTTAGATTCAGGTTATCTGATAGAGCTTTTTCGTAAAAATAACCGCTATCATTCAACGGCTAAAGAAGTTTTAATCGGTTCTGTTAATCGTAAATATAAATTTCATACGTTATGGGAATGCCTTGCCGAAGCCAGCCATAAACTTAGCAGCGATGGCCGCCGCGCCATGTTGGCATGGTTAGCGCGTGAGCGCGTCCATATTCACCACAGTTTAACCAGTGATTTATTAGCAATGGCCGATTACATGGGCAAGTATGACGGCGCATCTAAAGGCGATGGGGCAGACGTAACCGATGTTGCTTTAGTATTTTTGGCCGAGCGATTAAAAACGGCACATATTTTTACCGTTGATGAAAACGACTTTAGCGCGTATCGCACCCGAACAGGTCAACCCTTTAAAATTATTTGGCTAACCGAAGCGCATAGACGGCTTGCCAACTAATACCCCCCAAAAAAACCAAACCGCCTAACGGCGGTTTTTTTATGCCTGTAATTTGCCATGCCTATTAAAAACCCATTGCAAAAAATGAACATTTCTAGGGATTTTTGAAGCGGTGCGCTAGGTTAGCGGCAAGGCGGCTTTAAGCGCGTATCAAGCACAAAGCAAGGCACTTCTAAGGGTTAATGCAAGCGGCGCATGGTGGGCTTGTATAGCGGCATACAAACGATTTAAAAAGGCAAAGGCAAATGAATACCGAAGTTTTAAACGAGCAAGAGTCTAGCGAGTTGGTTTGGTGGGCAAGTGTTGATTCAAGCACCCAAGACCAAACCGTTTTTTTGTATCGCAAAGAAGCAGGGCAACAGTCATTACTAGACCGAATCAGTATTGACCCCGACACCATGCCCACATTTGAAGATTTTCAAATGGCCGTTAAAGAATTACATGGCGGGGGAATTTATGAAGCCGTTATTAGAACACCGAGAGGCGCACTCGCACGGCGCATTCCGTTTAGTTTGGCAGGACTACCAAAAAAAGTAGTCGAACCCGTACAGGCCGCACCAAGCGAAAACGGACAAGAAAAGTTAATTGCCTTGCTCATACAACAAGGCCAACAAATGCAACAACAGTTTTTAGCAGGGCTAAGAGAAATAGGCCAAGCGATAGCAGCCAAGCCCGAAAAGCCCGAAATTGACCCATTTGAACTAATGGAACGGGCTGCAAACATTTTAGGCAAAACAGGGGCAACACCACCCCCACAAAAAAGCCTAGTTGAACAGATAACCGAATTAAAAACAGCCGCCGATTTAATTGGCTTGGGCAGTTTAGGCGGTGAGGGGAGCGGCGAGGGATGGGGCAGCATTGCAGCCGCCATACTGCCACTAACCGAGATGTTAAAAGAAAACACGATTAACGAGCGGTTAAAGTTGCAAATGCAAGCGCAAGCACAAGCCAAGCAGCAACAGACAGCACCACAGCAACCACCCGCAGCCATTGCCGCGCCCGTTGCTCAAACTGTTAATAACCGCGCTAAGTTTTTGAATGATTTAAAAAGCGTTTTAACACAGGTCATGCCCTATGTAGAACAAGGCGCAGACCCTCAAGCCGTGGCACTTGCTTTGTTAAATGCCGTGCCAAAAAACGAACTAAACGAGTTATACGTTTTTTTAAACCGTGATGATGCACTTGCAAACATGGCGGCCTTAGAACCCAAAATCGAACAGTACTGGGACTGGTTTAGCCAATTAGCCAATGCAGTATTAACGCACTTAGAGCCAAGTAACGATGAAACTAGAAGCGATGCCTTACCCGTTGCCGATAGTCCCACCCCACAGCAAGCACCAACTCGCAACGGGCAAACAGGGAACGCGGCAAACAATACAGCTAATGGCACAGCTAGTCCGAAACGGGCGCGAAAATCTGCTAGTACGGCAAATGGCGTTACAGGTGGTCAAGTCCTTTAAGCAAAAAGACTATTTGAGCGAAGCTAAAGCCATTCATGCTTTTGTTCGTGACCATGTGCGGTATGTCAGAGACCCTTACAAAGTCGAAACCTTACACACCGCCGAGCAAATTTTAAAACAGCGTCAAGGCGATTGTGACGACAAAACGATTTTAGTTGGTGCGATGTTACAAACCATTGGACACCCTGTACGCATTGTCGCCGTAGGTTTTGATAAAGGCTTTTGCCATGTGTACCCCGAAGTCAACATAAGGGGCAAATGGTACACCGTAGAAACAACCGAAAACTGGGCGTTTGGTCAAGGTTTAAAAAGAAAACCGCTTTTAAGAATGGTAGAGATGGTATGAATGAGCAATTGCTAACTTGTCAATGTTACGGCGCAATGATGCACGTATTGCCGCGTAACAAGCAAAAACTAAAGCGCATGAGTGAAAGCGAAATTATTAGCAAAACATTGCCTTTTGTAAATCGTGTACCACCAAAAACAGAACAAGCCCTTGATAACTGGTTAGCTAAAACCGTCAATCCAAACGCTAACACCCCTCATCAGTTGGCCGATTTAAGTGAATTGGCAGAGTTAGAGGGCTTGGGCAAAAAATTAAAAAAATTGGCAAAAAAAGTGGTAGCACCTATCAAAAAGTTAGCCGTTGACCCACTCAAAAAAGTGTTTAAAAAATTAGAAGATAGCAGTACGGTAAAAAAGATTGTACGGCCTTTGGCTTATGTTGCGGGCGCGGTGACAGGAACGGTGGGGCTAGTTGCCGCCGCAGACCAAGCACGAAATGCCGCCATTGCTGCAAAAAATGGCGAAAAAATCAATAACCAAGTTTACCAAGCGCAACAGGCACAAATTAAAGAAGTTTTTGCAGCCCCTGTCGCTGAGCCTGTATATCAAGCACCCGCCGCACCCGTTCCAACACCGCAACAGACAAAGCCAACACCACAACAGCCAAAAAAGCCTAGTCATACTGTGGCTTATGCGGGAGGTTCAAGTGGCGGACAGGCTTTTAATGATGGTTACGGAAATGTGCAGTATTTACCACAGCAGCAAGAACAGCCGCAAATTGTCGGCATTAGCGGTGCGGGCATTGTCGAAAACATTAAAAACAACCCTTTGCCGTGGGCATTAGGCGCGGGCGCACTCGTTTTACTGTTAATGCGTAACAATCAGCCAGCACCTAATTATCAACCTCACTATGCAGGAGCAAGCCGTTAATGCGTATTCCAGATAGCCAATTAAGCGGACTTGATAGCTTTGATTTAAAAACCCTATTTGCCGACTTTAATGCAAAAGCCGACAGTGTTTTAGGTACACCACAAAAAGCCAGTAACGCCGTGCCGACTTTATTAGCACGACCAACCGCGCCCGTAGTCACAGCACCGACACCCGTAGCCAGTAAGTCATTTTTACAAACGATTGGTGATGGTATTCAACAGCTAACACCAAGCCTTGTTACTGTAGCAAATACCGCCATTGCGATTAAGTCACAAGACAAATTAGCAAAGCTAAATGTACAACGTGCCGCCGCAGGTCAAGCCCCGATTGACATAGCCACTTACAACGAAGCCAACGCGCCAGTTATTAAAATTCAAGGTGGTGTCGATTCAGGCACAAGCAATAAATTGATGTATGGCGGGATTGCCGTAGGTGTGGGCTTAGTTCTGTTACTTGCTTTGCGTAAAAAAGGCTAATCATGGCGACTAAAAAACAGCGCGTTGACCAAGCCGCCAAACTGTACGAAGACTTTACAGGCGGACAAGCCGACAGTTACGAACAAGTGAAAATGCCGCGTGTTGATGTCGCTATTTTGGTCGGTGAAGTGGAAGCCATTGCTTATAACACGGTACGCGATGGCAAGCCCCAACGCTACTTACACAAATTTGATAAAAGCGCACAGCCTCGCTTTGCAGTCTCGCATGATGGCAAAACGCTTTTAATTATTGACGGTAATTTTACCTTTACCGAGCGCGGGATAACCGACCATGAGTAATACATTATTGTTAATTAACCCCCACAAACGTGGGACAACTGGGAGAGCCGCTAAGATGGCCAATGCTAAAAAACCGCGCACAAAAGCGCAAAAACAGGCAACAGCCGCATTAGTGGCTTTAAACAAAAAACGCCGTGCCGCAGCCGCAAAAGGTGTGGTTTATCAAAAAAACCCAACACAAAAGAGCTTGTTTGCAGAGAGTAAAGCCCCTGCCAAAAAAGCCCGTACTTATGTGATGAAAGATGCCAAAGGTAGCCGTAAAACCACCGTTACCTATAAACGTAATCCATTGCCGCCACGCGCTAAAGGCTTGTTTCAAGAAAATATCAAGCCCTCAGCATTAGGCGCGGCAGCCGCTTTAGGCTTTGATTTAGTGTGGGGGCGCATGACGTTTATTCCTGCCAGTTTACGCGCAGGGGTGATGCAGTACCCTGTTAAATTGATTGGTGCAATTGCGTTAGGTATGGCCGCCGAAAAGTTCTTGCCTAAAGATTACCAAAAACACGCCACTACTTTAGTTCGTGGCCCTCTAACAGTGATTATGCACGAAGCGGGTAAAAAGTTTATTCAGGATAAGTACCCAAGTTTGGGCTTGATGGCTTACGAAGAAGACCAGTTAGCCGAAATTTTGCACGAGTCGCAAATGAACGGTTACGCCTACGAAGAAAACTACCAGTTACAGCCAAACACCGTAGGCGAAACCCTGCAATTACAAGGTTTAGGCGATATGGGCGGCAATCTTTATGTACCCCAATATGACAACGTGGCTTATTAAGCCGCGTTTTAACTAACGAAATTTTTGGTTTAACAACAACACCCAATTACAGGTAACACACCATGTCAGCATTTCAACGTCCAACCGTAGACCAGTTAAAAAACTTTAACCCCGCCGAAAAAAACAAAGTACGCGCAGGTTTTATTTTTGATACCGCCATTTATGCCGCCGCAGGTCAAGACAGCTTAAGCCTTTGCGCCGTTCCCGAAGGTGGTCAACTTAACGATAACTCACGCGCTAAAACAAGCGAAGACACCAATTTACAAGCCGCAGGTACATTACCCTCTAATCAAGCGATGTTTGTAACAGGTGTACAATTAGTATTTACACCTAGCTCCGCTATTGGTCACGCCGAAACTGATTCCGCTTGCACCGCCGCTAAATTGTTGGCTAATGATGTCGCCGCTTTTTACAACCATGGCTTATTGCACCTTGCCTTAAAAGGCGTTGATATTATTAAAGATGGTCCTTTAATGATGTTCCCGCCACAGTCGGGTATTAAAGGTAGTGCCGCAATGGTTAATACCGACACTGATAATAACCGCACGATTGAACTTATTAACTGTGAAGGTCGTCCTTACCCCATTGAGCCGTTCTCTTGGATGGGTGGTGAAGTCATTACCGCTAAATTGTTATGGCCTAACGGTAAAGTCGCTTTGCCAAGCGGTTTAACAGGCCGCGTCAAATTACGCTTATATGGCCATATTTACGAAACTAAATAACGCCGAAATTGCAATAAAACGCACAAAAAAAGGCGTGTAACGCGCCTTTTTTAACCATCCAAAAAGCGAGTAAAAAAACATGACCGTTGCACTAGGGCAATTATTACTGCATGGCGTTCACGTTTGGCAGCAAGAAACAGCAAAAGGCATGATTGATGTGAGCGAACCCGCCGTCTATCCGATTGCATGGCCGTCTTTAGCCAGTGGCGCAAGTCACCAAGTCATTTTGACTATTGAGGGAGACCGTGATTTTCAGCTAACGCACATTACCCACGCGCAAACCGATTCGGGATTCATTCCGTTACGGGTGCAAGTGAGTGACCAGAGCGGCAAAAACTTATTTGTGCAACCGTGCATTATTAACGCAATTAGCAGCATAAATGCGGGTCAGCCTTACGTTTTAGCCATGCGCCGCTTATATCGCCGCACCGCGCCTGTGCGTATCACTTTTACGGTTGATTAACCATGAATACAGTTGCTCAACGTATTAACAGCCAACAATTAGCCTTTGATGGTCAAAAGCAAGCCGTTGTCAGTGGTCAAGCACAAACTAAACGTTTTGCCGTGCCTGTTAATACATGGCAGCAATTATTACCTATCAACACAGGCCGCCGTTTTGTACATATTGTCAACTTAGGCGGGAATTTAGGTTACTGCCAAGTAGAAATGACACTTGACCATAAAGCCCGTAACGATGCGTTTGAAATAGACGACTTTAACCCGCGTTTTGTACCAACTAACGCTATTTATGTATATGTCAGTGACCCATTAGCAACAGGTAGTACCGTGGTTAATGTGCAAGTTTTGGAGGGCTAATCATGGAAAATAAAAAAGGCGGTGATAATAATTTGATGTGGTTAGCCTTAGCCATTGGTGGGGGCGTATTAGCTTACACCGTGTTACGCAAAGATGTATTAGCCGTAGCAGATACCGCAAAAGATGGGGCGATGTATGTGTTAGATAAGGCAAACCCTATTAGTCAAGGCAATGTTTTAAATCGCAGTATTGAGGCGGTAGGGCAAGCAATCACCCAAAATCCAAGTTGGACAAGTGGCGGGGCGATTTTTGACGCAACCGCAGTAAAAACCGACCCACAAGCGGGCGTTAAATATGTTTCCTTACCTGCAAAACAAATTAACGGCCTTTGGCATAAACAGTTAAGTGGCCAATGGGTAAAAATTGCCAAAAAAGATGTCGTAGTCAAAGCAAAAGGGCAATGGGTAGTTATTAACGATGTGGTCGAATTAGCCACACCCGCACCCAAAGCGACTAACGCCGTAAAACTTGTACCATTGCCCGCCCGTGAAGTTATGGGGCAATGGCAAAAACAAGTGGCGGGCGTGTGGATGCCTATTAGCAAAAGCGACACAATCAGAACCGTTAAGGGTTCGCCTGTTGTCTTTTTAGAGGTGGCAGCATGAGCCAACACACCGCGCCGAATTATTTATTGTGGTTTGGTTTGGGTGGTTTGTTATTTTTTGGGGGTAAGCAAGTGATTGATTTAAAAAAAGCCAGTGAAAACGAAAAGCTATTTGCCCCCCTGATTGCCGCCGCAGAAATCAAGCACGGCATACCAACGGGTTTGTTACACCGATTGATTAAAGCTGAATCTTCTTTTTTAACATCCATTATCAACGGTACAAAACGTAGCCCTGTAGGTGCGTTAGGCATTGCCCAATTTATGCCTAAAACGGCTATCGAAGAACTTGGCAGCGTACAGGCCGCACTTAATCCCGCCTTAGCGATTGATGGCGCGGGAAAGTACCTTAAAAAAATTTATAACTATGTCGGTAAAGACTGGACAAAAGCAGTCGCCGCTTATAACTGGGGCATGGGTAACGTAGTAAAAAAAGGACTAGCCCGCGCCCCTAAAGAAACTCGCGATTACATTGCAAAAATTATAGTGTAAGAGGGTGCTATGCAAAAAATAAATAACATTAAAAACACCATAAAAAAATGGTTTAGCCGTGCTTTAACCCGTCATGTTGTTGCAGGCGTTGTCATTATTGGTTTACAAAATGTGCTTATCAATCAAAATGTTGACCCACAAACCGCCAAAGATATTAGCGAATTAGCAGGGCAGTTAATTAAGGGTGAGCAATAATGAGCCAATATATCGGCAATACCTTGCAAGCCTTAACCGTTGCCGCCGTTCTTTGGACAGGTTCAACAGTTCAAGAAGTATCAAAAATACTCGCACTGCATGAATGGCGTATCACCGTTTTAGAACAACCCAAAAAAGGCTAACCATGAGCATTATTAAATACATTGGCACAATCACGGCATACATTGGCGCAAAAACAGAAACAGCACCAAGCACCGACACCGCGTCCAGTGGCTTAAATGGTCGTTTACAGCGTATTGCTCAACGATTAGCCGCGCTAGTCTCAGGCTCAACCGATAGCAATGTTAAATTAGATGCCTTAAATACGCACACATCAGATAATAAAGCGTTATTAACCACACTTAAAGACGATACCGCTTTAGTCAAAGCCGACATTGCAAGTTTAAAAACGATTGAAACCGACAGCCAAGCGTTATTAACCACACTTAGAGATGATACCGCCTTAATTAAAGCGGACATTGCTAGTTTAGAAACGATTGAAACCGACAGCCAAGCGTTATTAACCACGCTTAGAGATGATACCGCCTTAATTAAAGCGGACATTGCTAGTTTAGAAACGATTGAAACCGACAGCCAAGCGTTATTAACCACGCTTAGAGATGATACCGCCTTAATTAAAGCAGATATTGCCACGATTAAAGACACCTTAGCCCAAACAGGGGCAATCACTTACAACAACATCATTGTTGCCAAAACAGTCGCCGAAACAAGCGCGGATATTCAACTGACTAAATCAGCTTACGCCTTAACCGCGTTAGGTTTGGCAGGGGGTGAGACGGTGATTTTACAAGTCAAAGACACCGTAACAGGCGCGTACTTTAATTATTTAACACTGACAGCCGCCGCACCTGTTGCCAATGTCACTTATTTACCCGTCACCGCCCGCTTAAATAAATCAGCCACCGCCGCTAGTGTGGGCGTGGTATTAAGTTATCGCTAAGAGTAAACATTATGTCCACCGTTATCCAAACTGTTAATACCACTTATGGTCTAAAACACCATAGCCGCCCCACTGATAAAATGGTGTGCCGCACATTAGGCAAAGACGAACCGTTTGATGGTGGTACAGATGATTATGTGTATTTAGAGGGCGATAGCCGCACCGAAAACGGCGTAACAGTGATTACACATAAAAGCAATGGCGGTAATTGGGTGTCTTTGAATGGTGTCACAAATGCTAATTTAGACGAGTTTTTAGACGATGCGATTATTAGACAAGAGATATTAGTCGCTTTACAAGATAACGGGGCTAATGTATATGCCTCAACATCCGCAGGTTTAGCAGCAACCACCAACGGACAACAGTTTATTGTGGTATCAGGCAGTTTTTTAAATCGTTACCGCAACGATTCAGGCTCAGCGACACTTATTTCACAAGCACCCAATGCTACAGCCGTACCATTGGCAACGTATTATTCACAGACGTATATGGTTGTTCAGCGAACAATCGGCGGTGTATTAAATTTGCTAATACCCGCATCTACTATTGAACGTGCAGGAACATTTGTCGCCCTTAATGCGCCTACCAATAATCGATTTCACGAACAGCCTTTAAGCACGAATTTGAGCCAACGCCGACATTTGATGAACCCTGCAACGGGTGCATTGTCGTATGCAGATTTTACCACCGCACCCCATGCCAACTATAACTACGAACTTTTAGCAACATCCGTCAATGGTCGTGTGAGCAGTAGCAAATATCGTGTTATTGGTGATAGTACAGGTAATACCGTTCCGAATTTATTTCCATATGGAAAAGACCCAACAGAGGTAACAAAAACAAATCGGGGCGCATTAGTATTTATTACAAATGAAGCACTTAACGGTAGCGTTGGTGGGCTTGGTTTTATCAAAGGTTGGGGAAATCAATTAGATTTTGCATTCTATGGTATGGACATAGATGATGGTATTGAGAGTCCTTATTACTTTATCCGCATTTATCAGCAACATGACGGCACTGTTGTACTGCCTGTTATCAAAATTACATTCACCGATGGTACGACTACCGAGTTAAACCCTGACTTAGAGCAGACGCTAGGGGCAAATGCTTGTAGTCACTCAGTCGCTAGACGTGCAACCATTGGTAAAAAAATAGCGTCAATCGTGGTCGGTGGACAGTCACTAGGTACACGAGATATTCGTTTTTGCGGCTTGCAGATTTACACAGGGCAGACCCCTGCGCTATGGATTGACCGCCTAGACTACCCTACGGTGTTACCTGTCTCAACACGCCTAAAAACATTAGAAGACTCACTTTTTACTTATCCTATTGTCAATGTGCCGCCAGTGATTACAGGCACAAAAACAGTAGGCAGTGTCTTAAGTTGCACAGATGGCACATGGACGGCCTTAACCGCCGTTACAAAGTACAGTTACCAGTGGTTACGGGATGGCGCGTTAATTAGCGGCGAAACCAATAAAACTTACACACTGCAAGCAGCAGACAGCAATAAAAACGTCACTTGTCGGGTAAAAGCGACAAACATTAAAGGCTCTCGCGTGTGCGAAGCAAATTCATGTCTGATTACAAACGCGGTCTATGTGTTACATCTGTTAGGGCAATCAAATATGATTGGCTGGGGAACAAATAGCAGTATTGACCGTACATTAGACCCTACCGATTATCGCATCAGAGAATATACGCCCGCCTTGGGTGAGAATCAGCTATCAGACCCTAATTTTGAGAATGGCGTGGGTAGTTGGGTGGGTACAAATACCAGTTTAGCGGTATCAGGCAATAAACTGACAGGCACTGTAACAATAGCAGCTTTTGCAAACTGTAACATTGCATTAAACGGTTTAACCATTGGTAAAAAATACCGATTGCAAGCCAAAATATCAGGCACGGTTGGTAAAAATCTACACTTACGCATTGATAACCCACAAACACAAGTCTATATCACGCCAGTTGATACAGATGGCGATTATGTCAATTTAGAATTTATTGCTAATGCAACAACTTCTAAAATTTATGTGATTACTACTAGCATCCCCGCCATAGGCGACACCATTGGCATTGAAGATATATCGTTACGCCCCGTATTAAGCACAGGCAATGGCGCGTCACTGGTTGCTAGTGACCCCTTAACATGGCCTTTAGCCTCACAAAAAAGCGCGTGGGGTGTATGTCCTGCAATGCAAGCGGCACGGGATTTAATCGCAGACGGCGCGGACAGTGTGATATTAAACCCCTTAGCCGTGGGCGGAACAAACCTATACAACGATGTTTGGTCAGTGTATGGCGCATATCAACAAAACGCGGTGACACAAATCACTAAAGCCGTGGCTGATTACCCCGTCAGCGAAGCAACACACGTCTTGGTTTGGCTGCAAGGCGAGGGCGATTCGATGAACGGCGTGTCACAAGCTAACTATCAAACCGCCTTAACTGACACACTAAACAGTTTTAGAGCTATTACAGGGCTATCAAGTGCTAAGATTATTATTATTGGTATGATGTATGAATTTACTAATAAAACTTTACCTGATATTTCCCCTCCAGGAGCTGCCAATGTAATAGCAGCACAGCAAGCCGTTGCTGCCGCACTGTCAAACGCGGTATATGTTGCTAGTCCTGTTGGCCATGCTCAAACTGATAAACTACACTTTACTGCTGAGGGTAGTCGTTTGATTGGTTCGTTAATTGCCAATAATGTTTAAAAAAAAACACCACCAGAAAGGGCGCACACGCGCCCTTTTTTAATCACTATTACTTATCAATCTTGCGCCTGTAATCGGTAAAGCTGATTATATTTGTCGGTGCGGGTGGTGATGGTTTGGGGTTTTCAAAATCAGCAAGCCGTTGCTTGGTCTTTGCCAGTTCCTCAGCCATGCCCACATAATAAACCCGCAACATACTAAACTCTAAAATCTCACCCGCGCCTAATTCGTAGTCAGGCACTTTGTGACATAACAATTTACCATTGATGATATGAAAACCACCGCGAAAAAATAGCTTATCGTCAATATACCCAAAAAACTTAAATTGCAATAAAAGTAGCTCAGCATGACTTAAAACACGTTCACCACGGCATACTCTTAAGGCCGTCCTTTGGCCAATTTGCAAAACATTCGCAATTGTTTTAGAGTCAAGCGGCAAGTAATTCATGCGTCTAAACGGGTCATCTAGCTTATAAAGCCATTGTCCATTCAAAAAAAAGCAATTTTTATTATGGGTTTTATTCATAGTTTCTTATCCTCTTATCAAAAAGAGTGTTAAGAATTTATATAAAATGCCAACTAATGCCGTGTAATGAATCATACAACCGACCAAAAAACTAAAAATCTGTGATGTATAAGACTTAGCGCATAATGTACTTTTAAGCAAAGTGACAAGTTGTCACATTGGCTTAAATGACAAAACAGCTAAGAAAGATTTTGTAAAAGCGGCAAATAATGAAGACTAAAACCTAAAACAACAAAAGCTATATTTTTCAAAGCATTAGTTGCGATTTCTTCCCACATTTCCTTGAGTTCGGGATTATTTGCCCGATGTCTTGACATACAAGCCACCACATAAGCGCGTGATAGTTTTAGCTCATCTGCCAATTTTATGGCGTTTTCATCTGACAAACTGCCATTATTATTGATTGTGTGCATGATTCCTTGAGGGGTCATGCCAAGAACTTTAGCAAGACGATAGTCAGTAGTTGCTAAGCCTTTGTTTTGTTGGTCTTTTCTAAGCAATTCTAAAAGCTCAACAGGCGTTAGGAATCTAAAATCATTCATTGTCAAGTCCCCGTTTATTATCTTCTCTAATGTTAGACCATATACAAAAGGTTCTTAACTATAAGACTGCATTTACATACAGAAGCGTTTTGTCTATTGTTGCTGAACACTAAGACAACAGGGGCTTTTGTTATGTCAGTCAGTCAAAAAAAACCAAACCAACATTTAGAAAACTTAATTAAAGCGGATGGCTGGAGAGAGTTGCCGCTGTGGTACCGCGAATTTATTCACGATTTGATGATGATAGGGCAACAAACGCACGTCATCGAACTTTTAAAAAAGTCGGACGAGTTACGCGGCTATATAAAAGCCTTGTATTTTTCAAATGTGATTTATCACGAGCAATTTTGCAACCTTGACCATTTAAGAATGAATGCGCGTGATTACGCACTCAATAAAAACAAAATTGGCTTAAAAAACTTAAAAGATAAGTTTGTGGGGGCTTAATCATGGATAAAACTAAAAATTGGTACGTCAACCAAGAGGGCGAGATAACAGACGGCAATCAGTTGATAGCCGAGCCTAATTATATTAGCCGCGAATGTCACAAAAACGCGCAGCTTATGGCCGCCGCGCCTGAATTGTTAGAAGCATTAGAAGATGCAGTAGAGTTAATTATCTGTTTAATTGGTCATGCGAACGATTCGGCGGGGTGCAGTTTTAACGAAGATGCAGATTTATTTTTAGCGCGTAAAGCAATCGCCAAAGCAAAAGGAGCGGCTTAATCATGGAACAAGAAGAATTACCAGTTTTAGAGTGGAGAGCTAATTGCCGCTCAAGTAGCGGTTATCGCTTTGGTGTCATGGTTAGCGCAAGAACTTATGACGAAGCCTACAAAATAGCCTTGCTTGAGGTTGCAGCAGCTAACAAAAAAAGAACGGCCAACGTGAGGTTAAATCTAGTTGACGTGGTGAGGGCTTGATTATGACAACTTTATCTTCAGGTGATAACCGAACAGGTAAAGCGACATCGAGCGCGATTAACTTAGGCGGTGAATCAACGCAGCTCTTTTTTTTGCCCGATGTTTTAAAGCAGCTAGAAAAAAAATTAAAACTAGATTCGGGTTTTAACTATCACAGTCACTTTCAAAAAAACTACGCGCAAAAGTTTAACGTGTCAGCGTCTTTTATGTCTCAAGTATTGAGAGGCCATAAAAAACCAACAGCCGCCATGCTTGATTATTTGGGCTTAGAAGAAAAAACGGTCTATGTGAGACGAGAACAAAAACAAGAAGATATGGGGTTTTAATCATGTCAGCTTATCAAGTACACATTCCTACTTTTGAACAGCGCATTGCCAAGTTTTCGGCACAAGTCGAAGCAGAAACCGACAACGAATACAGCGTCACGCCGTGTGCTTGTGGTTACGTTGAATTGCAGTACAAGGGTGCTGGACTTATTCGCGTACTAGCGGCGGGTAAAACTTACAAACAGCTTTACGGCGTTATTTTGGCACTCGTTAAAGCATTCACTAACTACGAATTATCAGATTTAGGGATTAAATAAAATGGACTTATTAGAGATGTTTATATTTTTGGTCGTAATTATTACTTGCCTGTGTATTGGCTTTGTTGTCGGCTGTCTGTCGATGGTGGGTGTGTAATGTCAACAATAACAACGGCCAAACAATGCGCGGCGGCGTGTGTTTCTGTTATCAATAAGTCAGATGATGGCTTTGAGTTTAGAGGCATGGCAACGAGTAAACATGATGCCTTAGAGCATTTGTGCCACGAACAGGGCATTGTTTACCCGTTTAGTAACTTTGGCCAAACGCCTGAATATATGCGCCTTTGCTCACTTGAATGGTGGAAAAAACAGCTAAAACGCGCCAAAGCCCGACACATCGAATCGGACAAGCTCAAAAGCCTAAACCGTAAAATCTTATGGTTAAGCCAGTCAGAAAATCGAAAATCTGTGACAGGTAAAAACAAGTCTTTGCATTATTGCTATGTATCAGACTTTACCTTAGCTATGCACAAGTCAAACAAGCAACAGCTAAAGCAATTTATTGAAGCAGCACAAGCCATGTGCGAAGACGGCACAGTGTTACCCTTAAAACAAATAGCGGCGGCCAGTTTATCAAACCCACTTTGTCGCCGTGCCGAGTTAATGACCCGCGTAAGTGGCTTTGAAGATTGGGCAAAACATCAAGGCCATGTATGCCGATTTTTTACTTTTACCGCACCCGCCAAGTACCACGCAACCAGTAAAAAGTACAACAAAAACACGCCTAAACAGTGCCAAGAATACATGGTTAATGTATTCGCCAAAGGCCGCGCCAAAGTATCGCGGGAAAATGTTCACCCTTACGGCTTTAGAGTTACCGAACCGCACCGAGACGGTACACCACATTGGCACTTGCTTTTGTGGTTTAAGAATGACTATGAGGCTTGGAAATATGAAGCGATTATGACCGATTATTTTTTACGCGAAGACAGCACAGAGCGCGGCGCATACAAAAACCGTGTGAAAACGGTTGATATTGATATGGTCAACGGGTCAGCCGTTGGCTACATCGCCAAGTATATTTGCAAAAACATAGACGGGGTTTACCAAGATGGTAAGACCAAGTTTGACGCAAAAAAGAGCGGCGGCCTAGACAGTATCGCCATGAGTGAGCGCGTCCTAGCGTTTGCCTCCCTTTGGTCAATTCGTCAATTTCAACAGATAGGCGGCGTTAAAGTGGGCGCATGGCGTGAGTTAAGACGGGTCAGAACCGAAAAAGAAATAGCCAAATTACCCGACAGCATAAAGGCCATGCACAAGGCAGCCGATGCGGGAGACTGGGAGGCGTTTATTGTTGCCGCACAAGATAAGCATATCAGGCTATTGTTAGAAACAAGCAAGGATTTAATTCAAAACCTGACCAAAACATACGGCACGTTTGAGGATATTCCAGAACAAGATTTATTAGGAGCATTAAACCAATGGCAAGAGCCAACACTCAAACGATTAAAAGGTGTCGTGATTGATGGTTTTAAAATCATCACACACAAAAAACGATGGGCTATTGGTTTTAAAAACGTATCAACACACGTTAG
>Ga0209599_10000895_pt1 | contig 16426 bp, 10 predicted proteins | sample Shrwel_input2_FT_FD_187534 | JGI IMG/M metagenome (GOLD analysis project Ga0209599, IMG submission 187534) | Subsurface microbial communities from deep shales in Ohio, USA - Utica-3 well 1 S input2 FT (SPAdes) (version 2) ... | reverse complement strand
TTCCAACGTGATAGAGAACGCGATTTCAGAAGTCCCGGGAGTGCTGCCTTCATTGAGGTCATCAATAAACGGCGCAGGTACAGACGCAGAGTTACCGGAACCCAAAGTGACTCGGGTTTGGTAACTATCGCCGCCGTACATGACTTTGAAATCCAGCCGACCAGTGGCAATCATTACCGCGAGCGCCATATCAAAGCGCCATGCGTCTTTGGGGTCGGAGAACTTCACGACGCATTCGAGCGACAACTTGACAGGGAACAGGTAGAACTTTCGGATAGACGTGTTGCTGTTGTCTACCGTTACCGATTCACCTGTGCCTGCACGCGCCATGTTCTTGAAGTTGAACTGCGAACCATCAAGTTCGAATTGCGTAACCTTGAAACCACCGTACGGATAGTCGGTGCCTGCCGCGCGAGTTGCACGCAGACCTTGCTTCCAGTTGTTGTGGTACTGCATGGTGAAGTTCTTCACACCAAGCATTCGCTGAAAACGGTCACGCACGCCCTTGATGGAGAGTGCGAACGTTGCAATGTCGATTAGCGATGTGATGGACATAGAGCGATCTCAAACGGAAATGAAAAGAGCCAGCACGGGGCTGGCTCTCTGTGCCCCAATTAACCGACAGTGAATGTCAGTTTGATCGGGGAGCGAGAAGGTTCAGAGGATTCTGACGCTTGCTCTTCATCGTCTTCTTCGTCTTCTTCGAAGTCAACAACGTCGATGCCAATATCAGAATCATCTTCATCGTCGTCACCTGCAACGCTAAGTAGGTTGTCTTCATCCAGAGGATCCGACAACAGACTTTGACGCGACAGAGGAGCCAGCTCACCGGACAGTGATTCAACAACCGAACGGAGGTCAGAAGTAGAATCACTAAAGGCGGAACTCAGCGACATTGCGATACCGTTGTCTTGCAAGAGCGAGGAACACAGTTCCTCGCAATCACTCGATACAGATGCTTGCGTCATGAGTTCGGCAGCTTCTCTGTGCCGACCGCTTCGAAGCGCCAGCAACGACATAACGACCAGACTGGCGCTTAACTTCATGCGCGTTGGGCCAGAGACACGGAACGGCAGTTCGCCAGAACGAAGGACAGGATCTCGCTGACCAGCCAGCCCTTGTCGGTGTTACCTTCGTTAACGCCAGTGGTCGGCTCGGCAGTCGGAGCGCCACGGGTGGAGTACGCGCCCAGATATTCCGGAGTAGCGTAGGTGAACATGGCACCGCGCGGCAGAACACGTTGGGTCGGATCGCGGAAGCCGTCGGTGCTCAGATCCATGCCCAGCAGAGTTGCCAGACGACCGGTCATCAGCAGTTCGTGACGGGTAACAGGTTCCAGCGCTTCCATCCACACGGAGTTGCCAACCATGTCAGTCCAGAAGTCGGAAGACAGAACAGAACCAGCAACCGGAATGTTCCAGCTATCGATCTGATCGCGCATCTTGCTCAGGTGACCAGGGGTCAGGCCGCCGTACAGGTAGGTCATGGGGTTGCCGCGACCGATAGTCTTCTGCATGGCATCCCACAACAGACGGTCTTCCTTGGTGACGATGGAGTTTTGCGCGTCACGTTCGGCGCGTCCCATCAGGTCGCCAGCAACTTGGTGAATGTCGATCACGGAAACGCGAACGTTAGCTTTCAGTTCGAATTCAACCGGATTGAACACCTTGGTGCGCAGGGATTGGTAGCCCAGATCGGTCGGGCCAGTTGCAACAACTGCCTGACAGATGTGTTGTTTCAGTTCAACACGGGCGATCTCGCCTTGACGCAGGGAAGTACCAACCAGCAGGTTGCGCATAAAACCGGAGCGCTCGGCACGGTCTTCGATGCGGGCCATGATGCTGGAGCCCAGAGAGGCCCACGCGGTAGGATTGCGGTGAGCTTCCATGATCAGAGCGTTACCTTCACGGATACGATCTTCACGGTTTTGAGCAGACGCGCTTTCGCTTTGCAGCAGGATTTCACCGCTGGCCATCATCTGCATGAACTTCTGACCGTTACGCAGAGCTTCGCCCTTGTCGTAAGCGTTCATTTCGCCGCTTTGGGAGTTGAACATCGGCAGGTCGGTAATCGGAGCGCCGTTTTTCAGAGTGGCGATGACAGCGCCTTTCGCTTTGTTAGACATGAGATTTTCCTTTGACGGATTTGGAAAAGGTGTGGGGCGACGTCTGCCGCTCCCACAAATTATGATACGCAGCTAAAGCGCGGATTAGACGCTCTTAACTTTAACGACCAGAAACTCTTGCTCGGTAGTCGGAGCGTTCTGAACGATGACGTTGGTCAGCAGTTCGCCGTTACCGCCCACGGTCAGGATACCGTCCGGCCCCATGTGCGGGTGCATGACGTTAGACCAGTCAGCGCCAGCGTCGAAGCAGGAAGTTGCAATCTGACCCAGAACGATCAGACCACACTGGCCCATCTTGTTGCCAGCCAGACCGCCGTGCGGCAGGTCGCCAGTAACTTCCAGAGCTTCGGTAACGGTCGGCTCGTACATGTACTGGATGGAAACTTTCTTGCCGTGGTCGGCATCGGCCAGACGCAGTTCGTCACGAACCAGATCGGCGTGACCAGCGTCAGCAGGCTTGTCGCCGTCAGTTTCGACAGTAGCTTTCACACCGTTGATGGTGATCAGATACTTGCCTGCGACCGGAGTACGTTGGCAGCGGTACACGGGCTCGTTCTTGTCGAAGAAGAACTCTTCAACTTTCGGCAGCCAGTGCGGGGGAATGGCGCGGCTCAGAGCGAAACCAGCGAAGGTCTCACCTTTCACGCCAGCGGAAGGTTGCAGAACGGTTTTGCCATCTTCTTTGACATAAACCATTACCTGACCTTCTTCTTGAATCTGGACACCAGCAGCCAGAGCACCGAAGTCGGTCTTGGAAACGTATTGCGCGTTGAGGTTCAACATGATCGGATTCCTTGCAGTTATGGAGTAGGGCGGGTTGCCCGCGCCCTGATAAATTATGCAGTTTGCATCTGCGGCGAAACGTTACTTACTGATTGAAGTAACGACCGAGGCGTGAATTGAAATCATCGCCAGCAGAGGACTGCGACGCAACGACTTCGGTTTCTTGCACTGCGGTAGTGGTGGGTGCAGGGCGAGCGACGGTGCCGATGTTACCGGGAGCAGGAGCTTCGGCTTGAACGGCAGCGGCATTCATTTCTTCGATGGCGGTAGAGATTTCATTCTGACCGTCAGCGGAGAGGCCGACCAGATAGTCAGCACGCTCGAACACGTTGGCAGCGAAATCTTGACCGTGTTCGGCGAACGCAGAAGTTACCATGCTGCGTGCATCGGACAGGGAAACGCCGGCGGCGGCGATACGATTCACCAGCGCATCACCAATCGGGTTGTTGACACCTTGCCAGAAGCGGCGGGCCACACCCAACATCGCGGTGCTCAGGCTTGCGCAGTAACGTTCGCGATAGGAATCACCCAGCGCGTCGATTTCGCTTTGAATGCGGTCAACACGCTCTTGAGCGGCAGACTCGGAACGAACACGCACAACTTCCGGCACGTTCACAGTCAGAGTCGGGGATTCGAAACCCAGACCGGACAGTGCAGCAACCAGACCGTTTTCACGAATGGCTGCGGTGACTGCGCTCGGCAGTGCGGAGTTGAACAGTTTCTTGGCAGCAACTTCACCGACTGCGTTGGACAGGCCAGCGAAGGTCAGGCTACCGAGAGGAACGTTGCCGTTGTAGAATGCGTGCCAGCGGTCGTTGCCGTTGAACACGGTAGATACGGACAGCGCGTCAACATCTTCACCGGAATGTTCCAGAGCTTCGGCGGCAGACAGGGAGACTTCAACGAACGCACCAGATTCAGATTCGAAATCTTCTTCTTCGCCTTCGTAGTCGATCTCGTCAACTTCGTCATCGTCGAGCAGCGGGCTTTCATCGTCGCCGGAAGTGGATTCCAGATCGAGGTCGGTAGAAGGTTCGTCGAGGTCATCCTCGTCTTCTTCATCTTCCTCGTCTTCCTCTTCGTCGTCTTCGAATTCTTCGGACTCTTCGTCTTCATCATCGAAGTCGTCTTCGGACAGCGATTCTTCGCCGTCGCCGAGGTCGAGGTCGAGTTCTTCTTCGTCGATAGCGTCGAGGTCTTCGTCGCTGGATTCAGAACCCAGATCTTCGTCTTCCAGTTCGGCCAGATCAGAATCCAGCTCATCCAGAACGTCGGAACCTTCGCCTTCTTCGTCAACGGAAGCGAACTCAGGCAGGTCGCCCAGATCAGCTTCGTCAACTTCTTCCAGCGGCTCACCGCACTGGGAACAGAACACGGCGTCGTCGCTGGAGCAGGCCATGAAGCCACAACCAGCGGAACACTTGTGAACGTCGATCTCCATCGCATCCAGTTTGGTATCGCCGTCGGCAGACAGGGATTCCATGACCGGAGAGCCTGCAACTTTCACGCCGACGTACGGACTGAAAGCACAGTTGGAGTTGGAGATAAACAGAGCTTCTTCGTCGTTCCCGTTGTGGAGAACGGCCTTACCGCCTTCAATGGCCATCGCACGGAGGCCAGTGATTGCAGCGGAGAGGGAAGAAGCCATGACATGAAGTCGGTTTTCAACACGTCCGATGATCTTCATTTCCGATTTTTCCTCTGAAAGGGGAGCGCAGCAGTGCGCGCAGAATACGACGTCAGTAGACGCCGACAAAGTAACGGGATGGCTGCAACCTGCTGCACACTCGTACTTAAAGAAGTCGCCAACGAAAGCGTTGGAAACTGAACATTCACGTTCTTGCTCTTTCCCAGTAAACGGGTCGAACTTGAGCGTAGGCAATTCGCCTGACAGGGATGGAACGGTGCCAGTGCGAAGCGCGGCAGTAAATGCAGCGGCTTGCTCGGCAGTTCCACAGAAGAGAGGTTCTTCGAAATCAGCGGCAGACTGACTACCGAAAACCATATCTTCAATCTCACCCTCGGTTGCAGTAAGCACAGCAGAACACGACGGGCAGCGAACGAGAGCAGAATCAGACAAGATGAAACGCTGGCAGCCGTCGGTGCAAATACTCAGATTTGCTTCGACCGCCTCGCCGTCTTTTGCGTAATCAACCTTGGCGTCACCGCTCAAGCTCACATTTTGCAGTTGTCCATCACCCATAGGGTCAAAGGCAACCGCACCGTTTACGGCGAACGTTCCAGAGGTTGAACTCATAAACGCCACGTCCGTACCAGTGGCAGCCGCCGAATAGGCAGCCACCACTTGGTCTTTGCTGTCTGCAACCGCAAGGATGCCTAAGAATTTCTTCGACATGATATTTCCTTCGGGTTGCTTTGGGCCGTAGATAAATTATCTTATGCAAGCCGCTGGCGGTCTTCGTCCGGAATATAGTTGTTATGGAAGAAACGTTCAACCACATCAATTCCGTTCGCTTTATACAGACCGCGAACACTGTTACCCCAGACCATTGTTTCGGCCAGAATAGCAAACTGCTCTGTCTCGAACGCATATGCGTCGGAGCCCGTACGCGGATGCAGAACCTTGCCAGCGATAGCGCGCTTCCAATCCATCAACGCGGTGTTTTTCAGCGTCTTGTGAATGTAGTGCGCAAACTCATGTGTGAGTGCTTGCATTACGGTCGCAGTGTTAACCGCGCCGAAGATTCTGCGAATTTGCTCGAAGTTGACAATGACGAGGCCCAGCTTCTTACCGCCGTTTGAGACGGTCATGATGCAGGTTTGCGCCTTATCATTGTTTCCACCAACTACCATGAAATTACCTACTGCGGGCAATTTCTTCAACCCAATGCAACGACTATTTGCCTTCAAGTCGTCGAGGATATATTCGTCAAGTTGGTAGATTCCGCCGCTCATGCTCGCATTCAATACGGGCAGAACTTTGGAAACCGCGTAGACTGTTTGCTTGTAGTCGAAGATGCCAGAACAATCAATCCCGATAGGCGGCACGTCCGGCGTTACCGAAACGTACGAAGTCGAAGACGGATAACTAGGCGTGCGATACTTCATCAAGCCTTCCGGTTTAACTTCGGTACGGGCAACTGTTACCGCCTTACGCTTTGCACGTTCCTCTTCGGGCATCAAGTCGCGTGCGTTCTCGTACAGCCAACTGCCCAGCAATTCCTGATCGCTGTAGATTGTCGCGAGCTTACCGACGTAGGTGCGCACTTGACCTTCAACGGTCGGCATCAACGTTCCGTCGCGCCATGCCGTCGGGGTAATTGTCAGCGGACGCATTTCATCGTACGCAGCAACGAGCTGACTAATGCTGATAGATGCTTCAACAATCATGGAGTTCATGTCGCTGAAACGATCTTCATCCAATGTTTGAACCAACATCAGGTAGATGAGGTCACACACGTCTTGCGCGGTACGCACATCTTGGAAGCGCAACGCATTACGGAAACGCATTTCGCTAAACGCACGCTCCCACTGCGGGAACGCCAGCTTGTCACCCATGCAAGTATTACGGATGGATCCAATCGCACGAATCGCGTAACCCATCTGCTCAAAGATAGAAGTGAGGCTAGTCGCGCCGTTGGTGATGCGCGTGATTTCATCTTCAACCGTCGGGTTTGCAGACGGGGGCAGAAGTTGACGCACAGAATCACACAACTGCGGAACGATGGATGCGGTGCGCGGCGTCTTGTAGAGGATCGCATTCAGCAACTCGAAGCTATCAGAAACTTGTGGCGCAGTCTCCCACTTGGAGACTGCGGTGCCGAGCGGTCGGATGAGGCGCAGCAACAGCGCCAGCGAATCCGCAACCAGTCGAAGCGATGCTTCAATGTTCTGGTTGATAGGCGGCAGCCCACCGGACTTAACTTCGGAAACAGTAGTGTAGACGATGATCTCACGCAACTGCTCAATCGGTTGATGGTGGTAAACTGGGAACACTTCACGCAGCGTCGGCCCTGCAATGAAGGCGTTGAATTCCGCTTTGGCGGTTTCCCCTCCGGTGCGGACTTCGTTGACGTAGCCGACGAGCGTGTTGAAATACTCATCGAGTAGCGCATCTGTGAGTTTCAGAATGTCGCCGCTATGCTTGGAGCCGATGGCGCGCAGCTCGTTAATAACCAGCTTCAACGCTTCCGACTCAACAGCCCCACTCAGTTGCGGGAACAGCATGAAAATGTCACGGGTCTTCGCTTCCGGACTATCCCGATAATCACGCAGCACAACGTAGGCGCGCGTCAACTCAGGATCATTTTCCTTGGTGAAGTGTTCATCTTTTCCGAACGGGCGCAGCAAAGCGAGACGGCGCATGTGGAAGTCGATGATTGTGTTCAACAGAGTCAACACACTCTCGAAGTCGCTGTGATACACGCTATCAACTGACGAGTCTAAAGTCAGATGAATGTCACTCAGGACAGTGTTCGCCTTGGGCAGCGGCTGGCCGTTAAACAGCATGGACTCCACGCGAGTGTAGGTGTCCTGCGGCATTCCCGCGAGACGGTCGAATGAATTGCGGTCGCTCTCTTCCAGAGATTTATACAACTTGAAGAGATATTCGGTGCGATACACTTCATTGCGAATCACCTTAACGTCGAACGGATGGCCAGTCGCCACGGGCAACTCGGCATCAACAGCGCTGACGAGCGAATCCAGTACAGCGAGCGTGTTGGACTTCGGGTCGGCGGCATTGGAGGGAACGAGGCACGCATTGACCAGACGCTCAACTTCGCTTTCCTTGCCGAGTGCCGACACGACTTCATTCGCCATACGCGCGGCGGGAGTTGACATCATCAGGAAGTCAGCCTCACCGATACCTGCCGGACGCCACGCAATGACTGCATGACGAATCGCGCGGATGTGTCGGTATGCTTCACCAGTGACGTGTTCGGTGGCGCTGGCATGTGCGTCCGCTTCCGGAACACCTACACGCACCGCATCGCCCACCCACTTAGCACTCATGTTCGACAAGTAGGTCTGCATACCTTTGATGGCATAGCGGAACAACTCACTTGCGTCATTGAACTTGGCAGCAGGTAACGGCTGAATGTCGATCATCCCCGACGCAACGTATTCGCTCAGACGCGCGATGTACGCTGGATGTTGATTACCCTTGGCAATGCACCCGATGATGTGCCGTTGGAAAATCTGGCACTTCATCGCACCGATGGAAATACCGCTGAACGGAATGCTCGTCAGGCCATTAACGAAAGCGTCGCGAATGTATTGGTCAGCGCGGTCGATTGCACCCTGCGCATCCGATGATTCCTCGGCGTCTTTGCCTGCGAGCAACTTCTGCCAGCCGTCTGCCAGCATGTCCCACACTTTGGTGAATGCTGAATCAGGGTCAGTCGGTCGCCACTCATCACGATTCGCACCAGCAGGACGTTGTTCGCGAATCAGTGATTTGAACTCCTGCACGAACATGTCTTGCGTGTTGGGCGATTCGGCGTTGAGGGCCGCGCGGAACATTTCAATCAACTGCGAGCTGTCGTCGGAGTTGCGATACTCAAACAGTGCGTTCAAACCACGGCAACCTTCGTCAATCCAGCGATGCAAGAATCCCGCAGTGGTATATTCAGGCGGCACGCCTTCCTCGTAATCGGCGCTCGGAGCACGGCGCAATGCTTCGTTGAGGAAGCGGCGGACGTGTTGGATTGCACCGACACTGCTTGCGAACGCTGTAGACATTGAGTCGTTAGCTCGCCAAGAGTACATCTTCTCAGCTTCACGCAAAGCGGCATCCGGCAGGAATTGATACGCTTCGGCCACCTTGGTGTACGCACGTTCAACTTCTGCCATCTGCGCACGCCAATGTCGCGGCCAGTTTGCATCCGGTATGAAGTTGGAGTCAGCAGGCAGGCCGCCCCAACGCTGCACCGCCTTCGCGAAGGCAACCCACGCAACAGCACACCCACGGAAGCGGTCACGATCAAGAGCGCGCAGGCTCGGGCGCACCTCTTCATCAATACTCGCTTGCGACATTTGACGCCAGATCATCCAACCTACAGATTGCAGGATAGTCGAGGCCCCAAGGGACTGCGAAAAGTTTTTCGGATTGTTGAGTACGATCTCGGCGACCGTATTCATCAGGGTGAACGCGCCGTGAACTTGCGGCTCCCTCACAACTTTAATTCCGTAGCGCTCAACGGTACGTGCGAGCAGCGCATCCAAATCGCAGATACGATTCAGATACGATTCGATAGATTTCAACTCGCTGCGCGTGATCGCGCTGTATTGACGTTCAAAGTCGGCAGCATCGAAAGGCTCACCGCTTGGGGCGGGAGCGGCAGGAGCGGCAACGGGCTGCACAACTTCGGGAGCAGGCGCTTTCGCAGCAGCCTCGGCTTTGGCTTCTTCGATCCATTCGGGACGCGGGTCGGTGAACGGGCCTTGCCATACGGCTTCGACAGGGAAGTCGAACGGCTGGCTGTTGCGAATTGCGGCTTTGACTTCTTCGGCGGACGCAGGGCCAAATTCGTTGGAGCCCATAATCGCACACATGTAGTAATCAAGTCCGCTCAACTTAAAGCGCTCACCCTGCAACCACACGGTTTGCGAATTCAGAGTGAACGGGCCGAGTTTGCACGGGTTCGGTGCAAAGTAAAAACGAGCGGAAGCCATTACCACCTCCCACGGTTCTGCGGATCCATCACGCTCTCGGGCGGCGGTGCGGCGCACACGAATGCGGGATTGCGCACGGCGCTGGTTTCAAAGCCTTCGAGAATGTGACACTGGCGATAAGCCAAACGACCGTCAGGCATCCGGCGAACACGATTACCGACGTGACCGCACAACTGACGACTGCGACCCGTGAAGGTCTCGCCGCAAATCGAGCAGGTATACGCCTTGTACCAAGTTCCCTTGGAGTAGGTGTTGTGCGTGCCCGCAAGAATTTCGCCGCACAGCTCCGGCTCCAAACTGCGGTCGAATGCCAGCAGCAGGTGCAGACGTGCGTGCGACTGGTCGAAACCTTTGAGCTGGGACAAACGCGAATCGAGGATCACACCGCGCGCGACGCGATAGTCGGTGTTGGCGTGTTCCACGAAAGTCGGCTTGCCTTTGAAGGTCTTAAATGCAAGTTGGCCGAACTCCGGACGGAAGGTCAGCCAGTCGCGCAACTCAAAACCATCGCCGTTGGTGTTGGGGATGCCAGTCAGCGTAACAACAGTCGGGTGCAGAACGTAATCGCGCAGATCCTTACTGATGTTGTAGTGCTCGGCGGCGGCGGGCAGCCAAGCGTTGACGTCGAGTTGAGACGTGTCACCGATCCCACTAAACGAACCCTTCAACGAAATTGATTTGCTGGTACGGCTCGCGCCTTGTGCGTGCAGATCAATTGCGGGGCGCACGGCCCCGACGTCAAAGGAGCGCGACAAGAAGCCGTGCTTTTTATCATACTCTGGGTGTTGCATATCTTATCTCCGGATCTGGGAAATCGCCCACTGGCGCGCGTACTCGAAAGGCATACGCGCAGGGTTAACGAGGATGACGTCACCCTTGCGAATCGTGGTGTACGGTTCGAGGTTGTCAGGGGAGAATTCACTTTGGAACGAATTCTCGTTGAACCCGTCAAACAGAATGGCGAACCAACCGTTGCCCTCTTTGTTCGGCGCACCGTATTTCTTATCCCACATCACGACGCCGCGAATGCGGTTCTCGACGGTGAGAATGTAACGGCGCGGCTCATCACTTTGACTGCGATAGAGTTCGACAGGGCAGCGCTGGGTGCGGACTTGGATACCGGAAGCGGACACGCTCATGTTGTTTTCGGCAGCTTTACGAATCTGGTCAGCGTCCAGACTTTCGGCCCAGTCCATGAAGGTGTTGACGAGACGGTCAACGCTATCAGAACCAGACAACGAAGTGTAAGCAGCAGAGCGCGAGAGCGACGAAGCGTCGAGCGTGCGGTTAACGAAGAACGCAGCGAGCATTGCAGGGAAGAACCCTCCGGTGATCGTTGACGCTGCAACACCGAGAACAGTAACAGCCGCGATTTTCGCGAGGGGAGTTACCGCACGCATAGTTGCGCGAAGCGTGTCGGCGGAACCGCGATTAGGTGGGCGCATTTCATCAATGGGGTCGCGCCCACGGCGCAGAGCATCTACGATAGAATCGCCAGAAGCGCGTGCGCCCATATGATGGCCGCCATCAAGCGCAGCAAAGAAAGCAGCAACGCCCTCCGCAAGGCGATGAGGCAGAGATTTCCGATAGCCGTCCACCAAATCGGATCGCGCGGGCGGAGCAGGTGGCGCAGGTGGCGCGGGAGGTGTAGGTGCAGGCCGTTCGCCGCTATCATCATTTTCATCTTGCGTATTCGGGGCGTCTTCGGTAGCAGGTGCAGCCTCTTCTCCCACAGGCTCTTCCAGCGCCTTATCTTTCAGCTCTTCGTAGGCTTCCTGCGCTTTCTTGTCGCCCTTTTCAGCGCGCTCGCGCAGGTCTTCGGTTTTCTTATCAAGCGGCTTGAGTTTGATAATGCCCTTCTTGACGTTCTTCGCGTACTTCCCGTTAGGGTAGCGATCAATGTGAGCCCGTTGTTTAATCGGGCTCATTCTTCCCCACCACTCGGACGAGGCTGAGGTCGATGCCATCAACTCCGTCGAGCAGGTCTTGTCGGTCAAATGTAATCGCATATAAAAGCGCCTTATCGTTCATTTGCAAGGTTAGGCACGACTTCACAATGAAGAAAGGAGCGTTGCCCTTATACATGCCTGAGTAGTCGAACATGAAATTACCGTGTGCCGTCTTCTCCATACACTCCAAAGAGTAATGAACCGCCAGCAAATCCAGCTCGGCGTAATACGCAGTTTCACCAATCTGCCCGCTCGTTTCGGGACGGTCAGGGCGAACGGAATACGCATAGTGAGCAATCGGCAACGTCAGTTGAGCTGCACGTACACTGTTGCGTGCGCAGTGGCAAATATCCAACGCAGCTTGCACGGTGTAATCACTCAACGGGGCACGCGAACGAAGTTCTTCGAAGTGCGGAATGACGACGTTCTCTAACTGGTCGATGATGCCATCAAGCGGATAGTCTTCGTCGGCAATGCAGTTCTCCAACTTGTAGGCATACTGGCGCGTCAGATAATACAGAACGCGCACGTCGTCAGGGTAGCGCGTGAAGTCGCGCTGCAAAAGCGGAAGATGGAATGCGCGGTACGCTTTGCCGTGCTGTTGGAAGTGCTGCGTGCAGAACGTGGTGGTAGTGTGCGGCACAACCATGTCGGTATACGGCACAAGGATTTCATGCACCGCATACTTCCAGTAATGGCTACGTCCGCGCACGCCCTTCGTTTGGTAATAGGTAATCGAACCGTCACCAGTGAAGTCCATCATCACGTTAATCGCATCAACATGTTCCGGCAGCTCCCGCAATTCGCGCGTCCAGTCTTCGTTACCGGTCGCGGAAACGAAACGCTCATCAAGATCGATCCACATGACAAGCATGTCTTCTTCGGCACACGCGAACGACGCATTGCGAGCAACATCATATTCGACAGGCTCGCTGTGCGCTTCCGGATACAGGCGAATGATTTGGAGATCTTCGTGAATGCCCGCGTAATACTGCGCCACTTCAACAGTGTCGTCAGCGGAACCTGTATCGACCAACACAATGCGGTCGGCGTACTGGACGTTCTTATACCAGTCGTCAATGTTGACGGATTCATCGCGGCAAATTGCTGCAACCATTATCTTGTTCATAGACGAGGCTCCGCGCTCGCAGGCAACACGTTTCCGGACTCCCACCAGTTCGGTGGAGTTTCGGTTTTGATTTTGACAGGACGCGACATATCGACGTAGCTATACGACCACGCGAGACCGACATACGTGGCGTACTCGGAGAACGTGTCGCACTCAAGCGTAATGATTCCGCGAGTGCCCGTCGGTTGATAGATGCGTGAAGTGTTGCCGTCGAATCCGCGCAACGCCTCATCAGTCGGCATCTTGAGTTCGAGGCGGCGCTGTTGCGTAATCACAGGCATGAATGCCATGAAGTACGTGTACCACGTTGACGCCAGCACCAGCGAACGCACCATATGGATTTCGTTTGCTTGGCGCGCTTCATTCCATACGGCAACGGGGCGCGTCCAGTACCAGCGAAGCAAGTAGCAGTACGGCGACTTCAAGCCTTCGACGCCTTTAGGGAATTCGTGATTCTCACGGAAGATGAAAGTGTCAGCGCCTTTCTTGTATGTGGTCATCCACACGCGCAGATATTTCTGAACTTCTACCATAATGCGCACGGCATCGCTTTGCTGAGTGCCGTTAGTCAGTCGAATGTTGAAGCAGTCCTCGCCGAGGAAATCGTTGTTCGGCATGTAGAGCAGAGTTTCCTGATCTTCGGAGAGACGCACTTTGCCGTTGTCCGGCTGGTTGATGATCAGCGGGGCGAGTCGCCACCCTCGCTGAACGGGAACTTTATCTAACACGTCAGGGGACGGCGATACACCGTTAGGCTCACGCGCACCTTGAACAATGTAGGGGCGCAAGTCCACTTTGGTTTCGGTGAACTGCCGCGCCTTCAACGGAATTGTCTCGGGCACTACGGGCTTGTAGTTGCGCCAGTAGTCGAGAACAACGGATGCGGAATTCATAGCATAGACTCCAATGTTCGTTTATCAATGATCTTCACGCCAGTCTCGCGCGCTTTGTCGAGCTTACTACCGCTGCCGTTTACATCGGATGCAACAACCAGAGTAACGCTCTTCGTGAGCGACCCTGCAACTGTAGCACCAGCTTCGAGTAACTTCTCTTTCAGTGCGTTGTCGCGGAAGCCAGTGAACAGCACAACCTGTCCGGTGACTTTCGATTTGCCTTTCACCTTGACGGTGCGCACGGTTAACCGCATCTGGCGAACCATGCGGGCGATTGCCGGAATGGCGACAGACAACTGCTCCTGTTTACTGCTCAACTCGCTGAGTTCACCGATTGCATCAAGCACTTGCTTGCGCGTCAGCTTTTGCAGCGCATTGACGTCCGACGGCAGCATCGGGAGCACCTTGCCCCAGTTGCGCTCGCCCATACCTTCGAGGCCGACGAACGGTGCGAGACCTTTGAACAGTTGGTCGAGACGTGCGCCTTTGTCGAACAGTGCAGTGTCGAGTTCACGATCAAGCAAACGCGCCTGCGCCAAACCGATTACGCTCGCGGACTTCTTGGCTTCCACGGTCATCAGTGATTGCAGAGAGGTAACAAGTCCAGCACTTACCAGCTTCTCGATGGTAGCGGCACCGACGCCTTTCACCCCAGTGGATACGAGGAAATCGTCGATGCGGCGCACAAGGATTTCGGGATGGTTGTCGAGGTCATCAATGTCAGCAATGAAGTCAACGCCCTTACGCTTGAACGGAACATCAGGCAGCGCGGCTTTCTTCGCAGGTTTGATGATCTCCATGATGTAGGGGATAACCGAACCGCTGCGCACAATCTTGAGAACTGCACCCTTGCCGATCGGACGCTTCACGCTGCGGTCAGCGTTCTTGTCGTCCTTGAGATAACCGTGCTCGATATAGAACCCGTTATGTCCTGTCGCGCGTTGACACATCGCACCGCCAGCCAAGCGAGTCGGCGGGAACAGTACGACCGGAGTCAGTGAGCCGTTCTTCGACATTTGAAACTCTACACCGGAACAAACAACCAGCGCAGTTGCGGCGTCGGTGTTCATCTTGAACTTGAATGCGTGCTTGGGGTTCTGTGAGCCGCCATGTTCATACGCCACGTTATCGGCAACCACAAGACCGTCAATCTCGTACTCGCTTTCAGCAACACGCTTGTCGAGTATGGCAATCAACTTCTTCTCGGTGAGTTTCGTTACCAGCAAATGCCAAGGCACTGTAAACCCGAGAGCAGTCAAGCGTTTGAGCTGCGCGCTTTGTTTGCTGCCTGCTCCTTCACCTTCGAGAATTTCGAATGCCACGAAGTCCACGCTGCGCATTGCTTTGGTGGGCTTATCGGTGTTGATAAGCCCGCCCGCTGCGTTACGTGCTGCGACATACGAGCCACCAACATCCTTGTGCATCTTCTCTTGGAAGTGCGCCTGTTGAATGATGGCTTCCAGCCTGACAACGAAGCGGCCCTTGTGCGGAATCCGCTTCGGGACTTTGACGTTCGGCAAATGATAGCTGCGGTCAGTGCCGTGCGTACTATCGCCGCGCGTGAGCATCTGACTCGGCTTACCGTTCAGGTAAACAATCTCAACAGACTGGCCGTCGAGTTTATCGGTCAGCACTTTTGGCGCGGGGCGTGCGAGAGCTTTCTGCAACTTATTCGAACCAGCGGCATACTGATCCAGAGAAGGCATCGGCACAACAAGCTGCGTATCTGCAAACGTGCGGTCGCCGATCTTGCTTACCAATGACCCCTGCGGGAACAGCTTCTTATATTCCGTGCGAACAATGTCATACAGCGTGTCAGAAACCAGAGGCTCCTGAGTTAAGAAGTATGCTTTGTCGAGGCGCTTGATCAGGGATTCGAATTCTTTCTGCGTGAGGGCGCGCAAAGTAGCGCGAGGGCGGGTAGAGAGTCCCGCCAAAATCTTTTCGAGCTTCGTTGCCATTGGTAAACTCCAAATGGGGGAATAGCTCCCCCATTAACTTAGCTTCTGATTGGTGACTTATCGAGTGCGTAGTTGTCGATCTTATCGCTGAGAGTGTTGAACTCTTTCGGCGAAACTTGACCAACCTTGTCGGCCATGTCGAGCAGCGTGCGACCGCGAGCGGTGTTAACGCGCACAACAACATACGTCTCGGGCTTGTTGTCGTAGTCCCAGAGTTTGTACTCAATGATCTTGTCACTGACTTTAGACTCTGCGGAACTTACGACAAGGAAACGGCGCTTGAGTTTCGCATCGTCATGGAAAGTGATCAACTCACCTTCTTCAACCTCTTCGGAAGCGCCTTTCACACCAGCGGCATTGGGCATTTCTTCGTCGGCAGCATCATCTTCGCCGCCCGCGTTATCAATGACCGCATCCGGATCTTCCTCAACGTCGTCTTCATCCTCGAAGTCTTCATCCTCGGACTCTTTGGGTGGCGTCACTTCCGGCTCACCTTCGGATTTCTCCTTGGCTTCTTTCTCGGCGGTCTTATCTTTCTCCGCGCGAGTTTCAGCATCGTCTTCGAGGTCTTCATCCTCCAGACCTTCGAGATCATCGAGAGAATCGTCGTCTTCGATTTCATCCTCGGCGGCAGTCAGACCAGCCGCAATGTCCGAACTGTCTTCGTCGAACTCATCGACTTCCGCATCGGGATCCTCTTCGGCATCAGGGTCTTCCTCGGCGTCAGGATCCTCTTCGGCATCCGGATCTTCCTCGGCGTCAGGATCCTCTTCTTCGTCGGGAACATCCGCGTCGAGGTCTTCGTCGTCAGCGGTCAGCTCGGGGTCTTCTTCTTCATCCTCGGGCTCTTCCTCGGCGTCGGGATCCTCTTCTTCGTCGGGATCTTCCTCTTCGTCTTCCGCATCGAAGTCTTCCGCATCAGGATCTTCCTCTGCGTCAGGGTCTTCCTC
>Ga0209599_10000892_pt1 | contig 16448 bp, 13 predicted proteins | sample Shrwel_input2_FT_FD_187534 | JGI IMG/M metagenome (GOLD analysis project Ga0209599, IMG submission 187534) | Subsurface microbial communities from deep shales in Ohio, USA - Utica-3 well 1 S input2 FT (SPAdes) (version 2) ... | reverse complement strand
TCACTACATTGCCTAACTTATGTTGCATCACATAAGCCACCGCTTCAGCACGTTTAGGCGCAACTACCACAGGCACTTGGCTTTGCAAAAACATCAATAACGGCTCGTCACCAACTTGCTGTGGCGTACTTTGTGATGTGACCAAAGCAGGATATTCAGTTTTGCCACCATAACCTCGACTCACAATTACTGGCTGATAACCCTGCTCTTTTAGGTAGTTAACAATCGCTAAAGTGAGTGGTGTTTTGCCTGTACCGCCCGCACTAATGTTGCCCACTACAATCACGGGAATATTAAATTTTTGGCTTTTAAACCACCCTTGTTGATAGGCAATCCGTCTAAACCAACTAATCAAACCATATAAAAACGACAATGGGGCAAGCAACCACAATGCCCAATGTCCTTTATACCATGCGTTGACTAAATTTTGACTCATGCAAGTAATTCACTATCATCGGCAAAATGGCGGCTATGTAATTGGGCATACATCCCCCCTTTGGCTAACAATTCGCTATGTGAACCTTGCTCAATAATACGCCCTGACTCTAAGACCACAATTAAATCGGCTTTTTCGATAGTGGATAAACGATGTGCAATCACTAAAGTAGTGCGATCTTGCATCACTGTTTCTAAGGCTGCCTGTATATAAAATTCAGATTCGTTATCTAAGGCGGAGGTTGCTTCATCTAAAATCAAAATCGGGGCATCTTTGAGTAAAGCACGCGCAATCGCAATACGCTGACGCTGACCACCCGATAACTGCGTGCCATCTTGCCCTACTCTCGTTTGATAACCTTCGGGCAGTTTCATAATAAAATCATGCGCGTAGGCAGCTTTTGCGGCAGCCTCTACCTCTGCATCTGTTTTGGTAGCCAAATCGCCATAGGCAATATTATGACGAATGGTATTATCAAACAGCATGACCTTTTGGCTCACCGTAGCTATTTGTTCACGTAAATTTGCTAAGGTGTATTCGGATAAGGCATGACCATCTAATAAAATTTGACCCTGTGTGACTTCATAAAAACGCGGTAACAAACTCACTAAGGTACTTTTGCCTGAGCCAGAACGCCCTACCAAAGCCACGGTTTTACCTGTAGGAATAGTCAAATTAATGTTGTGTAAGACTTGCTCGCCTGTAGGATAACTAAACGACAGGTCTTTAAACTCAATTTGTCCTTGCGCTTTAGTGACTTGATGTGTCCCTGTATCGTCTTCTACCGCGGTATCTAATAAATCAAATACCGATTGTGCCGCCGAAATACCGCGTTGAATTTTAGTATTTACATCGGTTAAAGAGCGTACAGGTTTAGACAATAAACCTGCCGCCGTAATATAAGCCACAAAAGCCCCTGCCGAAACATCGCCCAAAATATTGGGCTGCAAAGCCAACCACACCACACCACCCATTGCAATGGCCATTAAAAACTGAATCACAGGGGTATTAAGTGCCGAAGTCACCACCATTTTCATGCTTTGTTTAAGGTTTTCTTTAGAGGCATTATCAAAACGTTGCGTTTCAAAAGCTTGACCACCATAACTTTTAACCACCGCAAAACCCTGAATGGTTTCGCCCACAATATGATTAACATCGCCCATGGTATTTTGAATTTTATACGATAGTTTACGAAAACGTTTACTGGCAACACGCACTAAGCCTGCGGCTATTGGGCCAATAATGAGCAATGAGATAGACAAACGCCAGTTGGTATAAAACAAATAACCTAATAAACCTAATACCGTAAAGCCTTCACGCACCATCGTTTTTAAGGCTTCGCTAGCGGCTTCGGTGACTTGTTCTACATCATAAATTAACTTGGCACTTAAATGACCCGCCGAATGCAAATGATAGTACTGATTAGGTAATATCAATAACTTAGCAAATAACTCTTTGCGTAGCTGATACACTACATTACGTGCCACTAAAGATAGGTAGTACGTTCCCATAAACGTACCGACCCCTCTAAAAAAGAAAATCGCTACAATCAACAGTGGAAACAGGTTTTTATCCGCTTCATTTTTATCTTGAATCGCATTAATAATAAATTTGATTTGCTCGGCCGCTGCCCATTCGGTTTGAGCGTTTAATATAAAGCCCACAATACCTAGTGCAAACGCGCCCCAATAAGCCTTACTGTAGCCCAAAAGCCGTTTATAGGTTTGCCAACCCGACTGCTGTGTCATTAAGGATTCTCGCTTGCTAATCGGGTACTAATGCTTAAATTAACAAAACCCATTTGTCCTGCCACATCCATCACGGTAATCACTGCTTGATGACTCGCTTTGCCATCGGCTGCAATAATAAACGGCATATCGCGTTTGCCTTCGCTGGCTTGTTCAATGGCACTTTGCAATTGTTTGGCATCTTTTGCGGCTAACTCTTGACCATTGATGGTGTAAACACCGCCTGCACTCACGCCTATTTCTATAGATTTAGCTTTAGACGGTTTAGCGGCATCTCCTTTGGCTTCGGGTAACACAATTTGCAGCTTACTGGACTTGTTAAAAGTCGTTGAAATCATTAAAAAAATGATTAAAAACAATAAACAATCAATAAGCGGCGTTAAGTTTATTTCGAGGTTTTCGGGTTGTGGGCGACGAAACTTCATCATTAAACAGCCTGTTCTTGAAAATCAACTTCACGGTCACCGTGAACAATATCCACCAATTTAATGGCTTGTTGTTCCATTTCAACCGCCATCGTAGAAATATGACGTGCAAAATAACGGTGCATAATCATGGCAGGAATCGCCACAAATAAACCACCTGCGGTTGTCATTAACGCTTTAGAAATACCGCTGGCTAATAAAGCAGGATCGCCCATACCCGAACTATTAATGGCCATAAATGCCTCAATAATCCCCACGACTGTGCCTAATAAACCTAACAAGGGCGAAATCATCGCCAGTGTGCCTAAAACCGTTAAATATCGCTCCATGTGATGAATCACCACATTTGCTCTTTCTTCAATACACTCTTTCATAATCTCGCGCCCATGACGCGAATTTAATAATCCTGCCGCTAAAATTTCACCCAATGGCGAATTGGCTTTTAATTGGCGTAATTTATCGGCATCAAGCTGTTTGTTTTTAATCCAGCCCCATACTTCGGCCAATAAATTAGGCGGCGCAACCCGATTTGCTCTTAATGTCCACGCACGTTCAAAACAAATGGCCATCGCCAATACTGATGCGATTAAAATCGGCAACATGAGTAAGCCGCCAGATTTAACTAATTCCCACACGTTATATTCCTCATGTATTTTTTTAGGATTCGCACTAGGCTTCGACTTCGCTCAGCCAACATAAAATGCACCTTGAGTTTGGCCAGCCCTGAGCTTGCCGAAGGGTCGAAAGGTCAACTTTGACTTGCATTCAACACCAACAAAGACACATAGCGCAAACGCTGCTACTTTACCCATTTAGGGCAAATTTAGCCAGTAATGACCACGTTGCCGCCATGCTTGCCGCGCAATAATACCCTTTTTTGTTAAATGATAACGTAATGTTCCGTGTTGAATCGTGTTATCAATGGCAATATGTTGAGTATCTAGACGTGCGATAACACTAGGAGCAGGATGTCCAAAGTGATTACGATAACCTGCCGAAACAATCGCCAACTGCGGTTTTACTCTTGCTAAAAATGGCTCGCTTGAAGATGTTTTGCTGCCATGATGTCCCAACACCAAAATATCACTTTGCAAACTCACTTTTTGTTTCACTAAAAGCTGTTCGGCAGGTAGCTCTATGTCGCCCGTCAACAACACACTAAAACCCGCGCTACTGACTCGTAACACACAAGAACGATTGTTATCTTTATCGTAATAAGCATCTTTCATAGGTGACAGCACCTCAAATTTTACCTTATCCCATTGCCATTGCTGCCCTGCCACACATAATTGTTGTTTGGTTTGAGGCTGTAACTGATAGCCTTCAGGCGCGGCACTGTACCAAGCCTGTTGCGGCACAAATTGCGTCATTAACGCATCTGCACCACCTGTATGGTCTTTATCGTTATGGCTAATCATTAAACCATGTAATTGTTTTACATCTAACCAGTGTAAATAACGATTGATAATACGCTCGCCTGCGTTTTGATTTGCGCCTGTGTCATACACTAAATTATGTTTTTGCGTTTGAATAAGAATACTTAACCCTTGGCCTACATCTATTACGCTAAGTTGTGCCTCACCTTCTGCTAAGACTGGCCATCTAAAAATAAGTGGCAACACCAAAAAAGGCGTTAATAAGCGTGGCAAGATGCCTTTAGGTAATAACCATGCGGCTAAAATCGCACTCAGAAAGAGCAAGCTCACGCCTGATAATACCCAAATGTGTTGTGCGTGAGAAATCTCGCTTAGGTAGCTTAAATACGCATTTAAGGCATCCACTAGCGTAATCGCCGTTGACCAACAAAAACCCTGTAAGGCACTCGACACAAAGCCTAGTCCTAAACCCACTAAGGCCAACGGCACAATCAAAAAACCCACCACAGGTATAGCCACGATATTGGCCAATGGCGCGACCCATGACAACAAACCAAAAAAGCCTAAGGTCATTGGAATTAAGGCTAAGGTCAGCCACAATTGCAAGCGTATAAATTGCTTAACCTTATGGCCTTGCAAACTCATCCCCGACCACAAAATTAATAACGCCACCGCGCCAAAAGACAACCAAAAACCCACCGAATGCACACTTAAAGGTTGCCATAGCATTAGCAACACAAAAGCAAGCAATAACACACGCAATATCGGTACTTCTTTACGTAGCCCCGTTAACAACAACGCCAAAGCAACCATTAACAAGGTACGCAAGGTAGGCAACGATAATCCTGCCAACAAACCATAAGCTACCGCCACCATCAGCGTGAGAGGTAACTTGAGTTGTTGCAAAGGCACTTTTAAAAACAAACTCGGAAAGAAGCTTAAAATTTTGACCCATAACCACGTTATGGCTAAGGCAGCTAACATCACGTGTGCGCCACTAATCGCCATTAAATGACTAATACCTGTTGCGGCATATAAATCCCATAACTCATCATTAACTAAGGCTCTATCACCCGACAACAAGGCCAATACCACACCTGAGTTATTTTGATGGCTAAATAAGCTAATAAACTGCTCTCTAATACTAAGTCGCCATTCATCTACACTCCAAGAATCAGGACTAATTCGTTGAGCGCGAGTCACTTTACCCGTGGCACTTATGCCTTCACTTAATAACCATGCTTGATAATCAAACGCACCTGCCGAAGAAACACCATGAGGTCGCCGTAAACTAACGGTTATTTGCCAAATTTGTTGCGGACGTAAATCTAATTTTAGAGGCGTGGTTAATTGCCAACGCATTTGAGTAGAAATGGGATAATTTATACGAGACACCACCTTGAGTGGTTTTACTCTAAAACGCAAACCATAAGGGGTATATTCAGGTAAGCCTTCTACTTGTACTTGCACCTTAAAAGGCTTTTCTTCAATGGTACTTGGTGGCTGCAAAGCTAAGGCTTGTTGGGCGCACCACACACTCCATGTAGTTGCTAACAAACACAGCGTTAGAAGCGCAAACACACGCCAACGCAATGCAAATAGGCCAAGAATTAAGGCCGCCATTAATAAATAATTGATATTTGGTAAGCTAGGCCACCATAATAAAGACAGTGCGCCTATTGCAGCCGCACTCAGATATCGTTCCATGATAATTAATCTATCCATTCATTTGGCTAAAAATACCGTATTTTAGCGTGCTTTACAGGTGTTTTATTACAAATTACTACGGATATTAAAGCGATAAGATTGCAGAATCATCATAAATCGTTAACAATCCTGCGCCTGTTGCGTCATAGGTTTATTTAATGCCCAAACAATTAATTCGTAAATATCTGCCAGCCCCAGAAAAAATTGCCAATATGAAGGGCTTAGGCTTTTTACGTCATCGTTTACAAGACCCAAATTTGTGGCACTTAAACCGACATTCTGCATCGGGTGCGATGTTTTGGGGCTTATGGTGTGCTTTTTTGCCCATGCCCTTTCAAATGATTCCTGCAGCAATTGCCGCTTTAGTATTTAGAGTCAATTTACCACTATGTATTGTACTGGTGTGGATTAGCAACCCGCTAACTATGATTCCCGTGATTTATCTATCTTATTTTGTGGGTGCATCTTTACTTAACAAACCGATGATTCACAGCGATACACTGTATAGATTAGTAGAAAATTTAGGCTCATTAGTAAGTAACTTTTTTACCAGTCAGCCTTACAATAAAAACAATTTAGAATTAGTACAGCATATAGAACCAATTTTATTGGGTATGTTAGTCACAGGTTTTTTATTGGGCTGTATTGGTTATTTAGGTATGAGTTGGTATTGGCGTTACCATGTGACTAAAGCATGGAATAATCGCCAATTTCGTAAAGCGACGACAAAAAAATAGACTTCGACTCCGCTCAGCCAGCGAAGGCCTTTTCCCTGAGCGGAGTCGAAGGGCATTATCTAAGCCAACAACTCACCACTTTGCATGGTCAATATTCTATCTGCCGACTGTGCCAACTCTCTATCATGGGTCACAATAATCAAACTCATACCCAACTCTTGCTTTAACGTCTGTAATAACTGCTGAATTTCGGTAGCGGTTTCATGGTCTAAATTACCTGTAGGCTCATCAGCTAACACTACATCGGGCTTGGTGACTAAGGCACGAGCCAAAGCAACACGTTGCCGCTCTCCACCCGACAACTCGGCGGGTTTATGTTGCAAACGATGCGCCAAGCCCACTTTTGTCAATAAATCGGTAGCGGCGGTTTCGGCTTCTTTTACCGAACAACTTTGGCGTAACAATAAAGGCATACATACGTTTTCTAAGGCAGTAAACTCGGCCAACAAATGATGAAACTGATACACAAAGCCCAAATGTTTGTTGCGTAATTCACCGCGTTTTGTTTCGTTTAAAGCACTTAATGGTTGCCCTAAAATAGTTACAGTGCCACTACTAGGCACATCTAAACCACCTAAAATATGCAGCAAGGTACTTTTACCCGAGCCAGAGCTGCCCACTATGGCAACAAATTCACCCCGATTAATAGTCAAACTGACTTTTTTAAGTACATCAACCGCTTGTAAGCCCTCATTAAAAGTTTTACTTAAAGCTTGAGCTTCTAAGACCACATTATTCATAACGCAACGCCTCCGCAGGTTGTACTTGTGCCGCTTTGCGAGCAGGATAAATCGTGGCTAAAAAGCTTAATAAGGCCGAAATAAAACTCACGCCTAATACATCGCTCCATTTTAATTCGGAGGGTAAATAATTAACAAAATAGGCATCAAATAAGGACTGGCCAGTAATGTGTTCTATCCATGTCATAAAATCGCTAATATTTAGGGCAATCGTTATGCCAAGTAATACACCACCTAGCGTACCAAACAAGCCAATAACCGCCCCTTGCACCATAAAAATACGGGTAATGGTTTGAGGCGACGCACCTAAAGTCCGCAAAATAGCTATGTCTGCTTTTTTATCAGTCACAACCATAACCAAACTAGACACAATATTAAACGCGGCAACCGCCACAATTAGCAGCAACAATAAGCCCATCATGGCTTTTTCCATTTGAATCGCGCTAAACAAGTTGCCATGAGTTTGTGTCCAGTCATTACCATAAAAATAATCAGGTAATTGTTTTAATAAATTCATTAATACAGGCCGAGACTCAAAAATATCATGCAACTGCAAACGCACACCTTGTACTTGGTTGCCAATACGCAACAATTTACCTGCATCAGAAATATGAATATAGGCCAGCAAACCATCAACATCTGCCCCAACCTTAAACACACCCACCACGGTAAAGCGTTTAAAACGAGGAATAACACCTGCGGGTGACACCGCTGCTTCGGGCAAAACGAGTGTCATTTTATCGCCCACTTGCAAACCCAAATTAGCCGCTAAAGCCTCACCCAACACAATACCAAAACCATCAGCCTGTAAACTATCTAAACTACCTGCCTGCATATGCTTTTCGACAATCGACACTTGTTTTTCGTACTGAGGGTCAACGCCCGAAATCATCGCACCCGTGACTTGGCCATTAGCAGTCAACATACCTTGTAATTGCGTATAAGGTGCAACCGCCATCACTTGTGGATTTTTTTTAGCAAATTCTGCTAATTTTTGCCAATTATGAAAGGGTTCACGAGAATTAATGGTGGCGTGAGGTATCATGCCTAAAATGCGATTTTTAAGTTCTCTATCAAAGCCGTTCATTACCGACAACACAGTAATTAATACAGCAACGCCCAACATCAAACCAATAATTGATGTTAAGGAAATAAACGAAATAAAATGATTACGGCGTTTAGCGCGTGTATAACGTAATCCAATCAGTAGCGAAACGGGCTTGAACATGGTAAAACTTTGACCATACTATGGAGGACGGCGCGATTATCGCTGATTTATGGCCTTAGTGCTTCGTTGTTGATACAGTTTCTGTACCAAAACGACAAAAGTGTGGCAAAAATGCGTTTATATAGCTAAATTACACTTATCCAAATGCAAAAAAATGGCAAGAATGCCTTGTGAGTTAAAAATCATGATTAAAACAAATGCTGATAGCCCTTTTGAAAGACGCTTGCTTAACCGTGTTGATTCTACCTTGTCTTTGCATTATCAGCCGATTAGTAGCACCGAGGCGTTAAAAGACCCCTATGATGGTAACTTTTCTTTGCCGCGTTACTTTACCTTGTTTGCCGAAATAGAACAGGTTGATAGTGTACAGCGTAGCCAAATGCAACTTTTAGAACGTGAAAATGAGCGTTTACATGGCTTGTTTCAGGCAGTTAATTTAAAGCTAGAATTATTAACAGGCGCGATTTATGACGGCTTAGCTAAATTGCTGTCGCCTATTCCACAACAAGTGAATCTAAGTGAAAGCGGTTTGTCGTTTCATGCTGCCGAAGCGATTACACCGGGTACGCATTTACATTTAGCTATTAGCCATTTAGAGCACCATTACCATATTGCGGCAACAGCACGCGTGGTTTATTGCGAAGATGAAGATTTAGAAGGCTTTAGAACTGGCGTATATTTTATTAATATTAACCCGAGTGACCGCGCACGTTTATCACAAGATATTTCACGCAAACAAAAAGAACAAGAAGTCCTTAAACCTTTTGTAAATCCTGAAGAATAATTATAGAAATATAGTTCATCAAGCCTGCAAATAATACAGGCTTGATTTTTAAAATTCAGAACTTACGCATTACAGGCCAAACTTAACAAAAGATAAATATTGCCTCACCCACAAGGCAGACTAAGCCCTCTCTCAACGGATTAAATACGTTTAATTTGTCTCAAAATGCCTTCATCTTTGATTTTTTTATCCGCAGCCAACAGTATCGCTTTGCTGAGAATCACCGAAAGCATATGATCACCTTCAAACGGCAAATATAAACCCTCGGTTGATGCCTCTTTCTGTTTACTGCTCGGTACAATGCACAAATATTGATCGTTTGGCTCCATCAAAATATTGCTACTACCCAAATGAATTTTATAGGCGCGTAAATCGCCTTTAACAATCAAATGCTTATTATCAAACGAACAACGCGGGGCAATCGCTAATTTTGAGATGATGTTACTTAAGACTTCTTTACGAACAATGGCTCGTGCCGATAACTCTGCTTTAGAAAATGCGTCAATGTAATTTGTATGTGCATTATTGGCATACATATCTGTTGCTGCATCTGTACCAATAGAAGTCACGCCAACAAATAAATCAATATCACGCATCATTTCAGAAAAAACAATAGATGGCACATCTATAAGCGACATGGGCGGTACAAAATGATCAGAGTTAGTTTGAGGCGTAAAACGCACGGCAGCCGTAGTCAAGTATTGGTATAATCCTGTTGCAGTGGTGATGCTTCCTTCGGGGATGTCTAACTCTAAACGAACAGTTATTTGCCATGCTGGTACACTTTGGTACGGATTATTACGGCCATCAAAATCGCCTTGCAAACGATAGCTCCAACCACGCTCTTTGCATAACGCCGCAAAGTGATGTTGCTTTAATACATGGTGAGCAAAACGATTGGAGTAATCACCCGTTTCTATTTCGGCAGGAGTAATAAAATACACTTCTCGATATGCTTGCTTAATGGGCTGTACGATTTGTTGTGCGATTAATAAGGCACGCCATTGTTGTACCTCTTCGACGGTAGATAAAATAGGATGCCATAAGGTGACTACGGCATCGTCTGAGATTGCCGTTAATGGTTGTTGCTGGGTGTTGACCAAACTATCCGACAAAAACAAACCGTGCTGAATTTGGCCTTGATGCTCAAATCGCCAAATTAAACGCTTGCCGAGCCAACTTAATAAAGGATGTTCAATAAATCTTGTTTTCCAGTCGCTAAAACGCCACTGTCTTTTGCGTAAATAACTGTCTTCTAGGCGTTTAATTTGCCCCGCCAATACGTCTTGAATATCCGTGATTTCTTTTTGCCAGTCTTTAAACTCACTTCGATAACTTTGCTTCACAGAGGCAGGCATTTTTTTTAAAACACTGCTGTCTCGAACGTTTGACCATTGCTCTTGAATCTGTTTTGAGCCTTGTAGATGAGCAACAACACGATAACTGCCAAATGTAGCCTGTTTAGCATAGTCACTTAGGCCAAAGTTTGGCACTGACAATTCCTCTAAATCATCTTGTGATATGCCTTGACGTGCGGCGGCTTCTGCTAATGACTTTTCTATAAGTTTTAGGCCTGCTTTAAATTTTACTTTGCTGCGTAATTTAGATAATTGCACTACGCCTTGTGCGCCCAATAAACCCAAGGTATATAGTGCTGCGTTCGCCACCGCAGGCGCACGCGCACCCACGCCGTAGGCTTTGCTATAACCAAAGTTTACTAAGCCGCTCAATACCGAGGCAAACACCTCAGACTCTGTGAGGCTACAGAACCAAATAAAGCCTTTAATGGCAACTTTATTGGCTTCGCTAAAGGCATTGCTTAATTCAACATCGTTATCTTTAACGTCACTCAACACCAACTCTAACCATTGTGTGGCTTTATCATTAAAATCTTCGACGGTCGTCACTAGCTGTTGCGCTTGGGTGAGCCATGTTTTTTTGGGGCTGCCACCGTCGGCTTTTGCAGCGTGCACCCATAAGATGTTCCATGCGTGTTGTTGGGCAAGTGGCATCGTGGCAATATCGGCGGCAATCAGGGCTGGCCAGCCTGCACTGTTTAATTCATTAGGACGTAGTTCATAAAACGAAAAACGCTGACCAATTTTATTGTCGAAAGGTAAGGCAGCAGGAGCGGCATTAGGTGCGGTGATTAAGGCACTAAGTCTGGTCTGTAGTTGCTGATATTCTTTTTCATCGCGCATACGCACTTTAAAAAAATTTAAGGCTTTATATTGCGTATAAAAGTCCTTAATTGCTGCTAATGTAAATAGACTAAAGGCATTTTTTTGATGAAATTTTTCCAATAATTTTACAAAGGATTTGGTGATGCGAGTATCATCATAAGAAGGCGGTTTGGGTTTTAAAACCGCCAAAACAGCCACAATGATTGATTCTTTTGCTGCTCTTTGATTGTTGTAAAAGGCTATCAGTAAATCATCAATAACTATCCAACTATAGCCTAAATAAGCAAAATTTTGCTCTCTTCTCCTAACACTAGGATCTCTAAACGGCATTACTTCAATAAAAAATTGAGTCCAATAAACAACTAGAGCTTGAAACTCTTCATCATCCAATGCTAATAAATCTTGTACTGATGGTAATTTTGACACAGGACACCGAACCCGATTATAGGAATTAGTTATTATCTCTTGAAAAGCCTTATCAAGTAATGAGTACGTCGTAGGTTGTAGGATTTGGTCATCGGTGTTTTTGCCAAAATATTTTTTAAATAACTCATCGCCTGTCATGTTTTTATTTCCTTTAATTAACCGCCAACTAGCGGTACTAATTTTACAAACTGTACAGTGGATACTTCGGAGATGGTAAACATCTCATCTAGTTCGGTAATTTGATTATCATCCACCAATAAAAAAAAGCCATTATGTGCAAAAGCTTCATAAGCTTTACGACATTGCACTTCTGCATCAATCGTCTGCTTTGGTTTGTTTTCGTAATCGTTGAGAATGATTTCTGCTTGAGTCGGCTGTACTAAACCATTAAACCTAAGCTGATGCTTGGCTTGGTTATAACGCGTTACTTCATGATGAATACGTTCGGTAATGATTTGTCTAGCCGTGGTTGATGTGCTGGCCAATTGTAATTGCAGGCTATTTAACATTTTACCTGAGATGGTATTATCACTAATGGTTAGGTTAATCATTGCTCTATCCTTCCTTTGTGATGACTGATTTCTCAATCCTCTGTATCCTTGAGTCTAGCCTATTTTTTTTAAATTTAGGTAGTCGCTCATCGCATAGTGCGCCACAAACTGACGCAGACACTCTATCTCTTTTATTGAGCAAAAATAAGACCCGAGCTATTTTTTATAAACTAAGGCAGCCACAAGGGCTGCCCATACATTTTAGGACTTACGCCCCACCCCACGAATCACGCAAGCTCACGGTTTTATTAAACACCAATTTGCCGTCAACACAGTCTTTTAAGTCGGCTACAAAATAACCTTCACGCTCAAACTGAAAACGCTCTTCGGGTTGTGCTGTGGCTAAACTTGGCTCAACGATTGCTTGTGTTACTTTAAAAGCATCAGGGTTGATGTATTCTAAAAAGCTTTCGCCAGACTCTGGATCGGCTTGCGTAAACAAACGGTCATACAAACGAATTTCGGCAGGTACACCCAAAGTTGCCGACACCCATTGAATCACGCCTTTGACTTTACGACCTTCGGGGTTTTTACCTAAAGTATTTAAGTCAGCACTACAACGTAACTCAACAATCTCGCCTGCTTCGTTTTTAATCACTTCATCGCATTTAATCACATAGCTATGACGCAAACGTACTTCGCCACCTAACACTAAACGCTTAAAGCCTTTAGGCGGTTCTTCGCTAAAGTCGGCGGCATCAATATAAATTTGTTGCGTAAACGGAATATCACGTGTGCCTAACTCAGGCAAATTAGGATGACGAGCAAAACTTTGCGTTAATACTTCATCAGAGGCATTAGTAATCACAACTTTTAACGGATTTAATACCGCCATCGCACGAGGAGCGGTGTTTTCAAGATGATTACGAATACAAAATTCAAGTAAGCCAAAGTCAACTACGCCATCACTTTTGCTAATCCCAATACGCTCACAAAAATCACGCAACGACTCTGGCGTATAACCACGACGGCGTAAACCTGCAATCGTTGGCATACGTGGGTCATCCCAACCATCTACCACACCCTCATCGACCAATTTTTTTAACTTACGTTTACTGGTCACGGTATAGTTTAAGTTTAAGCGCGAAAACTCAATTTGCTGCGGATGAGCAGGCGTTTTAACGGTATCAAGCAGCCAATCATAAAAAGGACGATGATCTTCAAACTCTAAAGTACACAAAGAATGGGTTATGTTTTCTATGGCATCAGAAATTGGATGCGTGTAATCGTACATAGGATAAATGAGCCACTTATTACCCGTTTGATGATGCACCACTTTTTTAATACGATAAATGACAGGGTCACGCAGGTTAATATTACCCGAAGCCATATCAATTTTAGCGCGTAACACACACTCGCCTTCGGCAAATTCACCTAAACGCATTTTTTCAAATAAAACTAAATTTTCGGCCACAGTACGGTCACGATACGGTGAGTTAGTTCCTGCCTCGCTAAAACTACCGCGACTTTGTTGGATTTGCTCTGGTGTTTGCGAATCAACATAGGCTTTACCCATATTGATTAAATCAAGGGCATATTGATACAAAGCATCAAAATAATCAGAGGCATAACGTATATTACCTGCCCAAGCAAAACCTAACCAAGACACATCGCGCTTAATGGCATCAATGTATTCTTGGGACTCTTTTTCGGGGTTGGTATCATCAAAACGTAAATTACATTCGCCCTGACTTTCGACAGCCACTCCAAAATTTAAACAAATTGATTTAGCATGACCAATATGCAAATAACCATTTGGCTCAGGAGGAAAACGAGTAATAACTTTTGAGTGTTTTCCCGTTTCTAAATCGTTAACAATATGTGCGCGGATAAAATCTTTGGCTTCCATCAAAACAACTCGCATGACAAGCATAAAACTAGCTTTTAAAATACACCACACAGCTAGCGGACTAATTTTGAGAACTTTAGCAATACACGGTACAATGCCTAAGTGCTATTTAAAATCAGCCCTAAAAAGACTAGACAGTCTAGCGATTGCTTGGCTTGGTCTCAAGTAGAGGACTCGCGCATTTAAGCAAAATTAGTACTTTTATGTACAAATAGGCTCAAAGCGTGCCTGTTCACTCAATTACCCACTAAAGGAAACAAAGATGAAAGTTGCTTTAAATACCAATTATGGTCGTATTGTGTTAGACCTAGACGAAGTAAATGCCCCAAAGACAACGGCAAATTTTGCAGAGTACGTTAAAAGCGGCCATTACACAGGCACTATTTTTCACCGTGTGATTGCAGGCTTTATGATTCAAGGCGGCGGCTTTGACAAAAACATGATCCAAAAGCCAACCAAAGCACCTATCGAAAACGAAGCCAATAATGGTTTAAAAAATGACGTAGGCACTATTGCCATGGCGCGTACAAGCGACCCACATTCTGCCTCGGCTCAATTTTTTATTAACACTAAAAAGAACGACTTTTTAAATCACTCCAGCAAAACTGTTCAAGGTTGGGGTTATGCTGTATTTGGTAAAGTGGTTGAAGGCATGGATGTTGTGACTGCTATCGAAAAAGTACGCACAGCTAACAAAGGTCCTCATAGTGACGTACCTGTTGAACCTGTGATTATTGAAAGCGCCGAAGTATTGGCTGATTAATTTGTAGCGTGGGTTGACGCAGACAACCCACGAATTACCAATAAAAATCAATGTGATGGGTTTCACTCCTCAACCCATCCTACTCGCTCTCACTGGAAGAAGGCGAAATCCGTCGCATTCAAACTAACTTAGTCCACTGATTATGAAACCAACCTATTTTATCTCCGACCTACATTTAGCTGCCGATTTACCACGCGTAACACAGGGCTTTTTAAATTTATTAAAACAACTTGAAGGCAAAGCCCACGCACTGTATGTATTAGGTGATTTATTTGAAGCATGGGTGGGTGACGACAATAACAGTGATTATAATTTACAAATAATTCAATCACTTAAAAAACTTAGCTTAAGTGGTACATCACTTTACTTTGTGCATGGCAATCGAGATTTTTTATTAGGTGATACGTTTGCTGCTGCTTGTGGTGGCCAATTATTAGGCGAGCGTACTGTGATAGATATGCCAACGGGTAAGCTATTGGTGGAGCATGGTGATGCCTTATGCACCCGTGACGAAAAATTTATGGCTTTTAGAGTACAAAGTCGCCACCCGATTTGGCAACAAACCATGTTAGCCAAACCCCTCACAGAACGGGTACAAATTGCAGAATTGTGGCGTATGCAAAGCAAAATGCAAAATAGCAACAAGCCCGAAAATATTATGGATGTTACCCCCGAAGCTGTTATTGACGTAATGACACAACAACAAGTGACTCGTTTATTACATGGTCATACTCATCGCCCCATGATTCATACGTTAACACTAGCTGATGAGCAAACAGGCTTGCGGATTGTATTAGGTGATTGGCAAGAAGAAACAGGCAGTGCCGTGATTGGTATTGCTAATGAGCAAGGTATTAACTTAGAAACCTATACATTTTAGCACCATGTGTAGCCTGTATGCAGCGTAGCGAAATACAGGAAAAACAAATGTTAAGGTGAGCAACCCTGTGTTACGTGCAACGAAACACAGGCTACCAATTCTAAGCCCCACAAATACAAACGACCGCTAAATGCAGTCGTTTTGTATCTACCTATTTCGCCAAATAGACTGTTTAAATATTACACGCCTGCATTTTTTAAGCGATTTGCATGGGCGCGATATACGTCAATAGGATCTGGTGCAAATAATCCTTGTACACCAAAAGTATGGTTAATGGCATCGGCGTGATTCCAAGGATAATCATCGCGTAATACTTTACCAAAATGGCTTGAACATTTACCTACTAAACCATCATTAGGCTCTGTACCTGCCAAACCTGTAATACCAAAGAAATAATCTAATGGGTCAAGTGTATTAGTAAACGATGACGTACCATTCCATGAATAGTTTTTAATGCCATTAGCTGTATAAGCACCTTCGCCACAAGCAGTCGTTGGCATACCATTGGTATGTACGGCATTAAAGCCTGCTGCGCCTACAGTTGTTAAAGAATTTAGGGCAGCCAAAGAATCCTCAGGGTTATTATTACCTGCCAAATAATCAATAATCCCCATC
>Ga0209599_10000891_pt1 | contig 16480 bp, 14 predicted proteins | sample Shrwel_input2_FT_FD_187534 | JGI IMG/M metagenome (GOLD analysis project Ga0209599, IMG submission 187534) | Subsurface microbial communities from deep shales in Ohio, USA - Utica-3 well 1 S input2 FT (SPAdes) (version 2) ... | reverse complement strand
CGTCCCCTTCCTCCTGGGCTTCCTGGTCATCCTCGCCCGCGAACCCCAAGGCCTCTGGGCCGCGCTGTGGGTCGTGGTGGCGACGAAGTTCACGGACGTCGGCGGGCTCCTCATCGGCGTCCCGTTCGGCAAGCATAAGATCGCCCCGAACGTCAGCCCGGCCAAGAGCGTCGAGGGCTGCATCGGCGGCATCCTGCTCTCCGCGGGCGTCAGCGCCTTGGTCGCTTGGGCCTACCAACGCGCCGGCATCGCCTTCCTGACGCCCGGCCAAGCCGCGCTTTGCGCCCTGCCCATCGCCGCGTTGAGCATCCCCTCTGACCTCGTCGAATCATACCTGAAGCGCCGCGGCGGCGTGAAGGACTCGGGCAAGACGATCCCCGGCATCGGTGGGGCCCTCGACTTGGTCGACTCGCTCCTGTTGGTGGCGCCGGTGGCGTACCTCCTGCTTAAAGTCGCCTGACCATGGCGACGCTTGCCCCCTTGCACGTCCTGACGGGTCCGACCGCGGTCGGCAAGACGGAGGCCGCCTTGACGTGGGCGGAAAAGCACGACGCCGAAATCCTCTCCTGCGATTCGGTCTGCGTGTACCGCGGGATGGACATCGGTTCGGCCAAGCCCACCGCCACCCAACAAGCCCGCGTGCGCCATCACGGCATCGACCTGGTCGCACCCAGCGAGCGCTACTCGGTCGCGCAATACGTCGACCACGCGCAAGCGGTCATCGCGGACGCCACCGCCCGCGGCAAAAAAATCCTCATCACCGGCGGGAGCGGTTTCTACCTCGCCGCCTTCTTCGGCCCGGTCACGGACAGCCTGCCGATCGGCGACGCCGTCATCAACGAGGTACGCGCCTTGCAGGAACGCGGAGCCGCGGCCGTCTTGGCCCGCCTGCAGGAACTGGAAGGCGCGGCCCTGCCCGCTTGGCTGGACAAGCACAACCCCATCCGGGTCGCCAAGGCCTTGGAACGGAGGTTGGCCTCGGGTCGGAGCCTCGACGAAATGCGCGATGATTTCCTGCTCCGCCCGGGACCGTTCGCCCAGCACGTGGTCACCAGTGAACTCTTGGAGCGGCCCGACGAGGAACTCCGCCAACGCATCGCCCAGCGGACCGGCGAGATGCTCCGGGACGGCCTGATCGCCGAAGCCGAGCACCTGCTCAGCCTGAACCTAGACCCCGAGGTGGCCTCGGCACGGGCCGTGGGCTACCGGGCCACCATGGACTGGCTGCAAGGCGGCAAAGCCGTGGCCCTGGATGGCCTCGCCGAGCGGATCAACCTAGACACCTGGGCGCTGGTCCGGAAGCAGCGGAAGTGGTTCCGACGACTCGGGTTGACCCCAGGGGCCAACGGACCCGCTTGATTAGCCCAAACCCCTTCATTTGCGCTTCTTTTAAGGTGTAAAGCGGAACCGGAGGTAACAAAACCGCCTAAAACGCCATTTTTCGCCCTCCGTCCTTGCCCTAGGCTGGAATTCATTCACATTTGCGGCTCTTAACCCTCCACCCGACACCTATGCCCCTCAAAATCGGTCAGCCTCTCCCTGAAATCTCCCTCAAGCAGAAGACCGACGCCGGTCTGGCCGACGTCAGCCTCCGCCGCAATGTCGGCAAGGGCAAGACCGTCATCCTCTTCGTTCCCCTCGCCTTTACGGGTGTTTGCACGGACGAACTCTGCAAGGTGACCGGCCTCCTCGACGAGTACAAGAAGCTCGGTGCCGACGTGATCGCCATCTCCGTCGACTCCCCGTTCGCCCAGGAAGCTTGGGCCAAGCAGGCCGGCATCTCCCTCACCCTCGTTTCCGACTTCAACCGCGTGGCCGTCAAGGCCTTCAAGGTCAAGGACACCAAGGTCATCCCTGAGAAGACCGGACTCCTCAACGTCGCCAAGCGCTCCGTCTTCGTGGCGGACAAGGCTGGTAACGTCATCCACTCCGAAGTGAAGCGCGACCCCTCCTCGATGCCGAACTTCGCCAAGATCAAGAAGGCTGTCGAGCAGGCCTAAAAACCCTGCTGATAGGTCGCTTTTGAAGGCGGTCGGGCTTGCCCCGACCGCCTTCTTTGCTTTTGGCTATCCCTTCGCAAGCACCACCCGCCCCCTCCCTTTCACCAAAACTCCCCTATGGCACAAAAAGACCCGTTCAACGCCCTCCGCCCGTTCACCGCTGGCGGCCAAACCGGCTCCCTCTACTCCTTGCCCGCCCTCGAGCAGGCTGGCCACGGCAAGATCTCGCGCCTGCCGGTCTCCATCCGCCTCGTGCTCGAGTCCGTGCTCCGCAACTGCGACGGCGTCGCGGTGACCGAGCACGACGTCAAGGCGCTCGCGCAGTGGAACGCCAAGAAGCCCGTCGACACGGAGATCCCGTTCGTCGTCGCGCGCATCGTGCTCCAGGACTTCACCGGCGTGCCGCTGCTAGTCGACCTCGCCGCCATGCGCGAAGCCGTCGCCCGTCTCGGCAAGGACAGCTCCGTGATCGAGCCGCTCGTCCCCGTCGACCTCGTCGTCGACCACTCGGTGCAGGTCGACCGCGCCGGTACCGCCTCCTCGTTCCTCGAAAACCTGCGCCAAGAATTCGGCCGCAACACCGAGCGCTACGAATTCCTCAAGTGGGGCATGCAGGCCTTCAAGACCTTCGGCGTCGTCCCGCCCGCCATCGGCATCGTCCACCAGGTCAACCTGGAATACCTCGCGAAGCTCGTCTTCCAGAAGGACGGCGTCTTCTACCCCGACACCCTCGTCGGCACCGACTCCCACACCACGATGATCAACGGCATCGGCGTCGTGGGTTGGGGCGTCGGCGGCATCGAAGCCGAAGCCGGCATGCTCGGCCAGCCCGTCTATTTCCAGACCCCTGAAGTCATCGGCGTCGAGCTCACGGGCCGCCTCCGTGAAGGCGTCACCGCGACCGACCTCACCCTCCGCCTCACCGAGATCCTCCGCAAGGCCAAGGTCGTCGGCAAGTTCGTCGAGTTCTACGGCGAAGGCACCGAGGCCCTCTCGCTCGCCGACCGCGCCACCATCGCCAACATGGCCCCGGAATACGGCGCCACGATGGGCTTCTTCCCGGTCGACGACAAGTCGCTCGAGTACCTCCGCCAGACCGGCCGCGACGAAAAGCACGTCGAGCTCGTCCGCGAATACTACAAGGCCCAGGGCCTCTTCGGCATCCCGAAGGCCGGCAGCATCGACTACACGCAGAACCTCACCCTCGACATCGGCACCGTCGTCCCTTGCGTCTCCGGCCCCAAGCGTCCGCAGGACCGCATCGACCTCCCGAAGATCAAGGAGTCGTTCAACACGCTCTTCACCGCGGCCAAGGACAAGAACGGCTTCGGCAAGAGCGACGCTGACCGCGGCGCTTCCGCCCCGGTCGGCGCAACCGGCCGCACGCTGAGCCATGGCTCGGTCGTGATCGCCGCCATCACGTCCTGCACGAACACCTCCAACCCGTCCGTCATGGTCGCCGCCGGCCTCGTCGCCAAGAAGGCCGTCGAGAAGGGCCTGAAGGTGAACGCCAACGTGAAGTGCTCGCTCGCCCCGGGCTCCCGCGTCGTCACCGACTACCTCAACGAGACCAAGCTCACGCCTTACCTCGACCAGCTCGGCTTCAACCTCGTCGGCTACGGTTGCACGACCTGCATCGGCAACTCCGGCCCGCTCGACGCCGACATCGAAGGCGCCATCAAGGCCGGCGACCTCGTCACGGCCTCCGTGCTCTCCGGTAACCGCAACTTCGAAGCCCGCGTCCACGGCGCGGTGAAGGCCAACTTCCTCATGTCGCCGCCGCTCGTCGTCGCCTTCGCCCTCGCCGGCCGCGCCGACATCGACCTCGACAACGAAGCCATCGGCACCGGCAGCGACGGCCAGCCGGTCTTCCTCAAGGACCTCTGGCCCACGCAAGCCGAAGTCGCCGAGCACGTCGCCCGCGGCCTCAAGCCCGAGATGTTCAAGTCCAAGTACGCCCCCGACTCCCTCGCCAACGCCACCGCCGAGTGGAAGGGCGTGCAGGGCGGTGCCGGCGCCCGCTTCAGCTGGAAGGAATCGTCCACGTACATCCAGGAGCCGCCGTTCTTCAAGGGCTTCTCGATGACGCCTCCCCCGGTGCCTTCCCTCGCGAAGCTCCGCCCGCTGGCCATCCTCGGCGACTCCGTGACGACCGACCACATCTCGCCGGCGGGGTCCTTCGCCGAATCCACCCCGGCCGGCAAGTTCCTGCTCGCCGCCGGCGTGACGAAGAAGGACTTCAACTCGTACGGTTCGCGTCGCGGCAACGACCGCATCATGACGCGCGGCACCTTCGCCAACACCCAGGTGAAGAACGTGATGGCCGACGGCAAGGAAGGCGGCTTCACCAAGGTCCAGCCGGAAGGCAAGATCGAGGCCATCTACGACGCCTGCCAGACCTACGCGCAGCGTGGCGAAGGCATGATCGTCTTCGGCGGCGTCGATTACGGCATGGGCTCGTCCCGCGACTGGGCCGCCAAGGGCACCGCCCTCCTCGGCATCCGCGCCGTGGTCGCCCAGTCCTTCGAACGCATCCACCGCTCCAACCTCCTCGGCATGGGCGTGCTGCCCCTCGAGTTCGCCGACGGCAAGAACGCCGCCTCGTACCACCTCGATGGCACCGAGACCTTCGACCTCGAAGGCCTTTCCAGCCCGATCAAGCCGAAGACCCCGGTGACCCTCGTCATCCGCCGCGCCAACGGCACGGTCGACAAGGCCGCGCTCATCGCCCGCATCGACACGGCGATCGAAGGCGAGTACTACCGCCACGGCGGTATCCTGCCCTACGTCCTCCGCCAGATCCTGAAGTAAGGTCCAGGTTCAGGCGCAACCAAGGGCGACTCCGCGAGGGGTCGCCCTTTTTGTTCGCCGAATCAGCCAAGGCATTAAGTTTGACCGCTGGCCACCGACAATTCGACTACTGGCCTGCCCATGCGCTCCCTCATCGCCTTCTTCGCCGGCCTCACGCTGCTCGGCCTCGTCGCCTGCAAGCAGCCCGACCCGACCCCCATCCTCCGCCAGCGTTTCGAGCTGCTCGCCAAGAACATCTGCAACAACCAGCCCGAAGCCTGCGTCGAACTCGTCGACCCCGTCTACATCCGGGCCCAAGGCACCGATAAGGTCGTCGGATCCTTCAAGTTCATGGTCGGCTACTACAAGTTCCTGAACATCCAGGAGAACAAGCTGCGCATCGACGAAGTGCTCATCCTGCCCGCCGGCAAGACGGCGGAGATCCGCTACAGCCTCCAGCTGAACGGCGAATGGAAACCCCAGGAGAAGCCCACCAAGTGGCTGCTGGTCGACGGGCAGTGGTTCCTGCAGCTCTGAACGACCAAGGTCAGCCCTTCCACGATGCCCGAAACCGAAGCGGAGCGACCGACAGATGGGTGGACCTATTTTTGGCACCCGCTGGCCTTCATCCTTCTCGCGGCGCTTTTCGTGGCGGGCTTCGCCTGGGCGGAGAGCCCTCCCTCAACAAGCGAACGGCATCTGGACTTCCTGGCCGCAGCCCTGCTGGCGGGAATCGCAGGCCTCTTCGTGGCGCACGGCCGCACGATTCTTTCCGCCTTGCTCGCGCCCATCGAGCCCGACGAGTCACTGACACCCGAAGCTCGCTCCCTGCGCAAGCAATACCGGGCCGTCTACGGGTTCAGCGTGGCCATGATGCTCCTGGCCGCCGCCCTCCTCCTTCTGTTCGCCGTGAGCATCGGGACCGGCCACGGGGAATGGGTCAGTTGGTTCCCCAGCCGAGGCGGACCCCGCTATCACTTCCGCTTTTAGGCCGTTTCGGCCGACCCATTGCGTCTTGCCCGTCCAGCGGGACCGCGTAAACCTATGCCCATGGAAATCGGCTTCATCAACGGCCCCAACCTGGACCGACTCGGCAAGCGCGAGCCGGAAGTCTACGGCCATGCCACTTTAGCCGACCTCGAGGCGCAGATCGCTGCGCACGCCCAGCAGGCCGGCGTGAAGACCCGCTTCTTCCAGTCGAACCACGAAGGTAAGCTCATCGACACCATCGCCAAGTGGGCCGACGACGGCGTGAAGTTCCTCGTCATCAACCCCGGCGGCCACACGCATGTCAGCGTCGCCCTGCGCGACTGCATCGCCGGCAGCGGCATGAAGGCCGTCGAGGTGCACATCTCGAACATCTACAAGCGCGAAGAATTCCGCCACAAGTCCGTCACCGCCTCCGCCTGCGAAGGCGTGATCACCGGTCTCGGCTTCTCCGGCTACCTCCTCGCGGTGGATCACCTCGTCGCCCAGCACCGCCCCGCGGCGAAGCCCAAGGCGAAGGCCAAGCCGGCCGCGAAGAAGAAGGCTAAGAAATAATCGTCTGGCCGTCAGAATCACCTCAGTATTTGGGGCTGCCTTTGTCTTTACCTCTCCACGTAAGCGACTAAGTTTATCACGGGACTGGGATATCTCGGTCGGAAAGACGGTTTCGCTTAGGCGAGGCCGTCTTTTTTGTTGTCTACCCAAGCCAAAAGACGCCCGGCGACTGACTCGTAAGCCCGATTGGGACGTGCAGACCCCAAAGCGTACCGGGCCGCGGGATAGGCACAAAGGTCTGCCAACTGTAGTCCAGCGATGTTGGCAGACTTAGGTCTTACCTCGAGGAGGATGTCCAAGCCATCTTGGCTGACTTGATAGGCACGGACCCACTCGGACAACTGCCGATCTTCACGCTTACCCCGAGCCTCCGCGATGAGATGAACCCTTCGCATCGCCTGTGCATGTGCCTGTCTGGTGACCACATCCAATAAACGTCCCAAGGCGAAAGCATAAGGATGCTCCGGCACCGTCGAGGCTGTAGGCTGCCGCTTATGATAACACGCCACCACCAAATCCATCGGTGCATTTTGAACGTACTCGGACACAGCCGAGTAAAACGCCTGCCGTTGCTCGGGCTCATGCAGGAAACTGAACGCTCCAGTCTGCTTGCGGATTTCGCGGCTATGCATGACGACGCCTTCATGACTCCAGAATCGCAATTTTAGATCATTCAGCCCTGCAAGGACACCCGCCTGATACCCATTCCGACGGCACAGCACGACGGCGAGAGGCAACAACGGGAAGCCTGGGTCGAACGGTTGCATCGAATGGTCGCCACACTCATCAAGAAAGGCCATGAGCACATCATCCTTTGGCCCATCGCTTCGGGCGGCCCCATTCGCATTCATGACGGATGGATGAACCCAACCACAACCAACTTCAATCGAGCCGACCTAGTGTTCACCACCTAAAGTCAACCGCCCCGTTTCACCTGAAATATCTCGGAGGTAGCCAACCTTCGGCTTCCCCTTTCTCGGGCTTTGCCCATAAGGATTCCATGCCCCGCTTCCTAGCCCTGCTACTGGCCTGGTTCACCCTCCTGCCAGCGTTCGCCGCGCAACCCAACATCGTCGTCATCTTGGTCGACGACATGGGGTTCTCCGACATCGGCTGCTATGGATCCGAAATCCCGACGCCGAACCTCGACCAGCTCGCCGCGAACGGCCTGCGGTTCACCCAGTTCTACAACACCGGTCGCTGCTGCCCGACCCGCGCCTCCCTGCTGACCGGACTCTACTCGCACCAGACGGGCGTCGGGCACATGACGCAGAACCGCAATACCCCCGGTTATCAAGGCCACCTCAACGAACGCTGCGCGACCATCGCGGAAGCACTCAAGCCAGCCGGCTACTTCACGGCGATGAGCGGCAAGTGGCACGTCGGCCAAGAGCATGGCGTGACCCCGGCCAACCGTGGCTTCGACCGCAGCCTCAACGCAATCGCCGGCGGCTTCTATCAACCCGGCTCCAACCGAGCGAAGCTCTTCCTGGACGGACAAGCCATCTCCAACGACGACCCGCGCCTGCCGAAGGACTGGTACACCACCGACCTTTGGACGACCTATGGCTTGAAGTTCATCGATGAAGCCCGCGCCGCCAAAAAACCGTTTTTGCTCTACCTCGCGCACAATGCCCCGCACTTCCCGCTGCAGGCGCCGGCCGAGGAGGTCGCGAAGTTCCGCGGCAAGTACCTTGCCGGCTGGGGCCAACTGCGCACCCAGCGCTTCGCCCGCCAACAGGAGCTCGGCCTGCTCGACCCCGCCTGGAAACTGGCCCCGCGGCCGGAAGCGATCAAGGCTTGGAGCGACTACTCCAAGGAAGAGAAGGACCGCTTTGACCACTTGATGGCCGTCTATGCCGCTGCCGTGGCGCACATGGACAAGGCCGTCGGCGACCTGGTCGCCGGGCTCAAGGAGCGCGGCGAACTCGACAACACGCTCATCCTCTTCCTCAGCGACAACGGCGGCAACGCGGAGTCCGGCATCGCCGGCCGCACCGAAGGCAACCCCGCCAAGGCCAATTCCGAATGGTACTGCGGGGAGAGCTGGGCCTTCCTGCAGAACACGCCTTTCCGCCGCTACAAGCACTATAACCATGAAGGCGGCATCGCCACGCCGCTCATCGCCCATTGGCCCAACGGCATCAAGGCCCGCAACGAATTCCGCACCCAACCCGGGCACCTCATCGACATCCTCCCGACCTGCCTCGAAGTCGCCGGCGCCCCTGCGTTGAAAGAACGCAATGGTGTCGCGGTGCTGCCCCCCGAAGGACGCAGCCTGCTTCCAGCGTTCGCCAACCTGGCCATTCCGCGTGAGGCCCTTTACTGGGAACACGAAGGCAACGCCGCGGTCCGCGTCGGCGACCTCAAGCTCGTCCGGGCTGGCCGCAATGGCCCCTGGGAACTCTACGACCTCAAGCGGGACCGCACGGAACTCCAGAACCTCGCCGAGGCCCAACCCGAAAAGGTGAAGGAACTCGGCGCCCTCTGGGAAGCCTGGGCCGTCCGTGCGCAGGTGAAGCCCTACCCCGAAGCCTCCGGCAAGAAAGCGAAGGCTAAGTAAGGCCAGCTTTCCGGCTTAACCATTCCTTAAGGTGGGAACTGCTAAAATCGTTCCTTTCCCGACATGAGCTCCCAAAACCAGGAAGACCTACCTGCGCGCCCAAATCCCTTCTTTGTACCGGAAAAGGACTTCAGCGTCGTCGCTCGGCGTCACTTCCTCGGGTTGATGGCCCTCACCTGCGGCTGGACGATTGTCCATGCCGCCGAAGGCGACAAGAAAGGCAAAGGCGGCGGCAAAGGCAAAGGTAGTGGCGGTGGCGACGACCAAAGCCGAGCCCGCGGACCGTCGTTCCAAGGCGACTATGTCCTACCCGAGTCGCTCGCGGAATACTCGCGGCTTTCGCTCATCCTAGGACGCGCTTCGGACAAGAGCGTGACCGCCAGCTTCCTGGCGAGCGAGGCCATGGAAGGATTCCTCGAGCTCGGCGTGGCTCCCGGCAAGTACACGCGCAAGGTCGGTCCCCTCGCTTTCCCCAAGGGCGAACCCATCGAAGTGGTCATCGACCAACTCGCGCCGAACACCGAATACCACTACCGCCTGCAGTCGCGCAAAGCCGGCGGCGGCGCCTTCTCGGCTCGGCCCGAATGCCGCTTCGCCACGCAGCGCGCCCCGGGCTCATCGTTCGTCTTCACGATCCAAGGCGACTCCCATCCCGAGCGGCCGCAGAGCAGCCACCCCGACCTTTACGCCCGCACGTTGCAGGCGGCGGCCGCGGAACGCCCCGACTTCCACATCTGCCTCGGCGACGACTTCAGCGTGGATAAGGTCCGCACCGTCTCGCCCGGCGCGCTCGCGCAACCCTACCTGCTCCAGCGTCCGTTCCTCGGGCTCATCGGCCAGCAGGCCGGCGTCTTCCTCATGAACGGCAACCACGAGCAGGGCTCGCTGTTCAACTACCAGCAGACGGACGAACGTCACGACGTCGCGGTCGGCGTCCAGCAGGCACGCAACCGCCTCTTCCCGACCGTCGGACCCGACGGGTTCTACACCGGCTGCCAAGAGAACCTTAAAGGTATCGGTCCGCTCAAGAGCTACTGCGCCTGGACCTGGGGCGACGCGCTGATTGTCATCCTCGACAACTACTGGCATTCGCCCGCCTTGGTCGATAGCGGCTTCGGCGAAAAGGCCAAGGCCACCAAGGGCGACGAGAAGAAGAACCGCGATTGGTGGGGCATCACGATCGGCGACGCCCAATACCAATGGTTCAAGCGCACGCTCGAGGCCAGCAAGGCGAAGTACAAGTTCGTCTTCGCCCACCACGTGCTCGGCTCCGGGCGCGGCGGCGTGGACGAAGCCGACCTCTACGAATGGGGCGGCCAAGGCAAGCGCGGCGAAGGGTCGTTCAAGGAGAAGCGCCCCGGCTGGGAACTGCCGATCCACCAGCTCATGGTGAAGCACAAGGTCAACGTGTTCTTCCAGGGCCACGACCACCTCTACTGCAAGCAGGAGAAGGACGGCATCGTCTACCAGGAGGTTCCCATGCCCTCGGACCATGGCTACATCGCCTACAACGAGGACCGCTATCAATCGGGCACCAAGCTGCCGAGCTCCGGTTATCTGCGCGTCAGCGTCTCGCCCCAGCAGACCAAGGTCGAATACGTCCGGTGCTTCCTCCCCAAGGACGAGACGAAGGACGTCCGCCACGGCATGATCGCGCACGCCTACGAGGTGAAACCCCGCACCGCTTAAGATGCGCCGCTTCTTCACCCTCGCCCTGCTCCTCTGCGCCGCCCTCGCCGCCGCCCGTCCGCCGAACGTCGTCCTCATCCTGATCGACGACATGGGCTGGCGCGACCCCGGCTTCACCGGCAACCGCTACATCGACACGCCGAACATCGATAAGCTCGCCCGTTCCGGCGCGATCTTCTCGCAGTGCTACGCGAGCGCTCCGAACTGCGCCCCGACGCGCGCCTGCCTGCTGACGGGCCAATACCCCTCGCGGCACGGCGTCTACACGGTGGTCGACGAACGCTATGCGCCCGGCCAACCCCACATGAGGGTGCTGTCGACCCGCGGCAACGACGAGCTCCCGGCCGGCACCAAGACCGTCGCCGACGTCCTGCGCGGCCAAGGCTATGCGACGGCCCTGGTCGGCATGTGGAACCTTGGACGCGGACGCAATGGCTCGACCGGCAGCCCAACCGGCCGAGGCTTCGATGTCTACGTCCGGCCCGACGACGTGGGCTTCGCCAAGGACGCCTACATGGACGGCAAGGGACGCTACCTTTCGGACGCCCTCTGCGACGAGGCGTTGACGTGGATGGACAAAAACAAAGCGAAGCCGTTCTTCCTCTACTACGCCGAACACTCGGTGCACGAACCTTTCGACCCGAAGCCCGCCCTGCTCGCCAAATATAAAGCCAAGACGCCGACCGGGTCCGACAAAGGCATCACCCCCGAATACGCCGCGACTGTCGAAGCCCTCGACGCCAGCGTCGGCCGCATCCTGGCCAAGCTGGAAGCATTGAGCCTGACCAAGGACACGCTGGTGATCTTCACCTCGGACAACGGCGGGTTGCCTTACGTCGTCGGGTCCCTCCGCGGCAGCAAGGGGCTGCTCTACGAGGGTGGCCTCCGCGTCCCGGGCGCGGTCAGCTGGCCGGGGGTCATCCCCGCCGGCAAGACCTTCGACGAGCCTGTCGCCAGCATCGACTTCATGCCGACGATCCTCGAAGCCGTCGGCGCCCCACTGCCCAAGGACCAACCGACCGATGGACTCAGCCTCATGAAGCAGCTGCGTACAGGGACGCCGCTCGGCCGTTCGTCCCTCTACTGGCACTTCCCCTGCTACATCGGCAAAGGTGAACCGATGAGCCTCCTGCGCTCCGGCGACTACAAACTGATCCAGAAGTTCGCTGGCCCGACCTTCGAGCTCTACGACGTCCGCAAGGACCCGGAGGAAAGCAAGGACCTCGCCAAGCTGGAGCCGGCCAAACTGGAAGAGTTCAAGAAACAGCTGCTCGGTTGGCAGAAAGAGACCGGCGCCTTCTTAGCCAACCAACCCAATCCAGCCTACGACCCCAACGCCCGCGAACAACGCGGGGGTGGCAAGGGAGGCAAGGGTCAGGGGCAAGGCGGCGGCAAGAAAGGGAAGTAAGTAAGCCCGTCGCATCACGGGAAACGACGGAGGCTGACCTCCGCGCGGACCGGCTTTCCGGAAACCAGATAGTCGGCCATCTCTTCCGCCAAGGTCGGCGCCCACACGGTGCCGCGCGGGCCGAGCCCGTTGAAGAGGTGCGTGCAGGGTTCGGTCGGGTGCGTGCCGAGGAACGGCAGGTTGTCCGACGTGCACGGCCTGACGCCGGCGACGTGCGTAGTGACTTCGACCGAGACGGCTTGCCCGAAGTAACCGCGGAAGCGCCGGATGAGTTTTTCCTTCTGCACCTCGGTCGGCTGCTCGTCCAGCCCCTCCCACGCCCAGTTCGTACCGGTCCGCCAGAGGCCTTCGCCCTGCGGCAGGGCCCAACCCTCGCGATTGAGGATAAAAGGCTTCTGCGGGGCATCCGAACGCAGGGAAAGGGCCTCTCCCTTGGCGGGTTGCCAAGGCAGGTAGGCAAACGGGCCGCGTTGGGCGGATTTATAGCCATCGCAGTAGACCACCCCTCGGGCTTGGACGGTCCGCCAGACGACGCCCTCCGGACCCGACCGCACCTCAGCTGGGTCGAAGGACTCCGCAAACAGGGCCCCGTCTGCCTCCAGGCGGGCGCGTTCGTCCGCCAAAAGTCGTTTCAGGTCGACCCAGGCCCCGCGCATGAGCACGCCACCCAAGGAATCCGTGAGCCCGGCATCGAGTTCACCCTGCCCCGTCGTGACGCGCTCGATGAACGGCGCGTACGCCGGCATCGCCGCCCGTTTCTGCCCCTTCTCCTTCTGCTCGTCGTCGGCGAACATCCGGTAGACGGAGGTCGGACGAAACACGCCGAGTTCGGTCAGCCGGCGCTCGGCAAACGCGAAGAGTTCGGGGTACGCAGGCGTCAGGGTGAAACGCCGACCGGTGAGCGGCGTCATCAAACCCGCCGCAACCTGCGAGGAGGCCGACTTCCAACCATCGTCGACGACCGCGATGCTTTGACCGCGCGCCCGCAAGGCCTGGGCGAGCAACGTGCCCGCCAAGCCTTGGCCTACGATCAAAAAGTCGACCTGCATCCCCCGAAGGAGACGCAGGTCGCGCAAAGGTCAAACCCCAGCCTGAATCTGTTCAGAAACCGATGGAATTCTTGGAGCCCGCCTTGGTCACGGTCTCTTCCTTCGCCCAGACGGCGAGGCTCGTGCGGACATCGACCAGCGTGAGCTGGAAGATATACGAAGCCTGGCGCGTGCCGCCGGCGTTGGCGCGGTCTTCGAGGATCTTGCCCTTGAGGACGAACTCCGGCAGCGGGACCTTGGCACCCGGCGTCGCGGTGCGCGCCGCGGCGGCCACGGGGTCGCTTTCGAGCAACTGGATGCGGCCGGCGTTGACGAGCGGCATGGTGATCTTGGAGAGCAGCAGGCTCGTGTCGAAGTTGTTGGTGGTGTCGTTAAGGATCTGGCCCAGCTGCAGGACGGGCGCATCCTTGCGGTCGAAGGCCTTGGACTGCACCATCGACTGGAGCATCGCGGAACCGGCCGTGGCGAAGTCCTGGATGTTCACCTTTTCGAGGCTGACGACGAGGTCGCGGCCGTTCGGGTCCTTGTAGGACGCGGGCGTGCCACAACCGACGATGAGCAACGCGGAGGCGAGGAGGAGGGTCTTGTTCATGGGGAGAATGAGGAGGGATTAGCGGGAGATGAGACGCAGGCGGCACTCGGCGGACTCAGCCTTGAGCGCGGTGGCGGTGACGGTCTTGATCGCACCGGGCTCGAGCAACGTGGGCACCCAATTGTCCTGGCGTTCGGTGACCTGGCCATTGGCCGAAAGCCACTCGAAGCTGACGTTGATGTTCTGGCCGAGGAAGGCGCCGTTGCGGAAGTCGAACTGGACGACGGCGAAGCCTCCCGGGGTCTTGGACTTACGGGCGGCGAGCAACTCGATCTTATTGCCGATACGCGTGTCGTTCATCTGGACGACGAACGTGCCATCGGACTTCGTCGTGACGTAATTGATCGCATCCGGAGGGGTCAGGCCCCGCTCGACCTTATCGGCGGTCTTGATGACGGAGGTGCAACCGACCAACAAGGCGGCGGCAAAGAACAAGGGAATGGCTTTCATGGGACGAGAATGGTGCAGCGGGCTTGGATAGGGTTATTTTCGCTCGTGGACTTGAGGGTGACAAGCAGAACCCTGCCCGCCGGCAGGACCAAGGACGCCTCAGGGTGGCCGGGCACGGTGAGCTTGCCACCCGCGGGGGCTTCCCACCGCGCCAACGCAAAGCGAGCCGGCAGGCCCGACCAATTGCGGACGTCCGCCCGCGTGGTGCCCACGGTGTAGACCGCGGTACCGACCTGAGTGAGCACGCGAAGGAGATTACCGCCCGAATCATTGCTCCGACGGGCGTTTTCCGCCGCGGCCCGGTTCAGCGCATACGACGCCGCGGCCTTGACGGCCGCCGAGGTGAACGCCCGCGTCTTCACCGCCGGCAAGGCGGCCGCGAAATGCTTGGCGACCAACGCGTCCGGGCGCGACGCCGGCGACACGACCTGCTCCTTGCCCTCTAATTGCAGGCGCAGATTGTAATCGCTCCACGACGGCCGCAAGGCCGGCAAAGCGATGGAAACATAGGGCAGGTTGCTGGAGGCGACGAAGACCGGGATGTCCACGCGTTGCTCATACCATTCGGGGGCGAGCCCCGTCTCCATCACCACGTAGACGACGCGCGGAGCGGACACGGTGCCTGCGCATTCCTTGAGGTCGGCCGCGAACGCCGCGCACTGCGGATTGAGCTGCGTGGCCGCGAGCAGTTCCTTCCGGGCCCGCTCCCGATCGGAGGCATCCGCGCCCAAGCGCAGGAAGAACATGCCCTGCAACCAATGACTGAACGCGTCGTCATAGCTCCCGTCTTTGCCGATCCGCGCCAAGTTGTCCTCAACCACCCCTAAGGTCGCACGCGTACGGTCGTCCCGTGAGGCACGCTCGACGTCGTATTGGGCGGCGGCCTTGCCCTGCGTCGTCGGTCGGACGTAAAGGGCGCCGTTGCCGAACGTTTCCTGCACGAAACGCAAGCGGGCCATGGCGACGCGGGCGGCGGCCCCCTGCCCCAACTCCAGGCGGTTCAAGGCCTGATAGGTGGAGGCATACAGGCGATCCTGCGGCTTGGCGCGATAGGCCGATGTGTAATCGTTGGAGAAGGCCGCGACGGTCTCGCCGCCCACCGAGAAGTCCGGCCGCTCCTCTTCCGCCCGGAACAGCAGTTCCACCTCCTCGAGAACCTGGACGCTCTCCGCCAACTTCCCTTGGGCGCGCAAGGCCGACGCGGCTTCCAGCTTCCAGACCAAGGCGTCCTTGGACGAGCCTGCGGCCTGCGCCAACGACACCGTGGCGGCCATCTCGTAGTCGCCGGCCAAGTTCGCCTGACGCACCCCTTGGGCGCGCTGGACATACGTCGAGCACCCGGCCAGCAAGGCCGCCAAAAGGATGGTTAAGACGAAGCGCAAGCGGGGTAAAGGCTAGGTCGGTCGAGGGCGCTGTAAAGGTAAGTCGGCCTTAACCGCCCAGACCCAGCCAGCCTGAGCCCAGGTAAAGCCAGACAGGGGTGACGACCGGACAGAGCACCATGGTCATGACCGCGCAACGGAGCGCGACCTGCACGTCCCCGTGGTACATCTCGACGATCAGGAAGCTGAAGATGCCCGCCGGCATGGCCGCCTGCACCATCATGACCTTGCGCAGCGACGGGTCCGTGATGAAGCAGGAAGCCACCGTCAACAAGAGCACCGGGATGATCGCGCAACGGACGAGGATGATCCCGAAGCTGACCCGGGGCTCGGCGAAGAACCGGAAGCCCTTGAGCACTTCATGCAGGAAGATACCCGTCAGGATGGTGCCGACCGGAATGGCGCATTCGCCGACGGCGTGACAGAACTGGGCCGTAAACTTGGCGGGGGCGGTGTCGCCGAAGCCGGCGAAGTTGACGACCAAGGCCGCGACCAAGGCCAGCGGGATGGGTTGCGCCAAATTCTTCAGCCCCTTGAGCCCGGAGCCGCCGGAAAGGAAGGCGACACCGAAGGTCCAGACCGCCGCTTCGACGCCGACGTTGTGCACCATCAGGACCCCGACGACATCACGGTCGAACAGCGCCGCCGTCACGGGGATCCCCAGGTAGCCGAAGTTGTTGATGCCGGCCGAATAGCTGAACGTGCGCCGGGCATTGCCTTCCGGAAAACGCAGCAGCGCCGACGTGAGTCGCCCGACCAAGATGCCACCCACGATCATGCCGAAACCGACCCCCAAGTAGAGGAGCGCCGTCCCACCCGAGTTGATCAGCCGATTGCCGCAAACCCGGTCGAAGATCATCGCCGGGAAGAAGACCCAAATCACCATCCGCATCAGCGGTTGCCTCGCTTGCGGACCCACCCAACCCCGATGAGCCATGAACCACCCCAAGCCGATGAGCAGCGTCAGCCGCGAAATGGCGAGGGCGAGGTCGGCGGTGAAGATGTTCATGGACGC
>Ga0209599_10000889_pt1 | contig 16529 bp, 12 predicted proteins | sample Shrwel_input2_FT_FD_187534 | JGI IMG/M metagenome (GOLD analysis project Ga0209599, IMG submission 187534) | Subsurface microbial communities from deep shales in Ohio, USA - Utica-3 well 1 S input2 FT (SPAdes) (version 2) ... | reverse complement strand
AAAAACGTCCTGCACTATAGCCGCGTGAGCGTGCTTCTTGTGTTCCTGCAAATAACTCACGAATTGGGGTAAATAAACCTGTATAAGTGGCAGGATTAGAACGAGGCGTGCGCCCAATTGGGCTTTGGTCTATATCCACCACTTTGTCGAGTTGGTCTAAACCTTTGATACTTTCGTAGGGTGCAGAACTCAGACTTAGTGCGCCATTTAAAGTTTTAGCGGCAATCGGAAAAAGCGTACCATTAATTAAGGTAGATTTACCCGAACCTGACACACCAGTAATACACGTCATTAAGCCTAAAGGGATTTCGAGGGTGACATTTTTAAGGTTATTGCCTGTAGCACCTGCCAAAATCATCAGCTTGTCGCGATCAAAGGTACGGCGTGTGCTAGGCACAGCAATTTTGGTCACACCCGATAAATATTGCCCTGTTAATGATTCGGGAACATTTTTAATATCTTCTACACTGCCCTGAGCAATCACTTGGCCACCATGAATACCTGCTTTAGGGCCAATATCAATCACATAATCGGCGGCACGAATCGCATCTTCATCATGTTCAACTACTAATACGGTATTACCTAAGTCGCGCAGTCTCATCAGTGTGCCTAATAAACGTTCGTTGTCGCGTTGGTGCAAACCAATTGACGGTTCATCCAATACATACATTACACCCATTAAGCCTGCACCAATTTGAGATGCTAGGCGAATTCGTTGTGCTTCACCACCCGATAACGTGTCTGCCGAGCGGTCGAGTGATAAATAATCTAAACCCACGCTAACTAAAAAATGTAAGCGGTCACGGATTTCTTTTAAGATTTTATCGGCAATCTCAGCTTTTTGACCTGTTAATTGAATTTTTTCAAAATAATGAGCCGCTGCTTGAATAGGAAGTTTGGTAATGCTAGGTAAATTTTTATCAGCAACAAAAACCGAACGTGATTCTTGACGTAAACGTGAGCCATTACAGGCATCGCAAGCACGAGTGACTAAGTATTGTGCCAATTCTTCGCGTACTGCACTGGATTCGGTTTCGCGGTAACGACGTTCTAAATGCGGCAAAACTCCTTCAAAGGGTTGTTCACGTAAACGTTTGTTGCCCCGTTCATCGACATAAGCAAAGGTGATTTTGTCTTTTTTAGACCCTTGCAGCATGATCTGTTGAATGGCAAGTGGCAAGTCGCGCCATGCACAATCCATATCTACTTGATAATGTTTGGCGACACTACTTAACAAGGTAAAGTAGTAAGGATGTTGTTTATCCCAACCGCGTATTGCTCCTTCGTTTAAGGTGAGTTCTGGGTGAGAAATAATTTGGTCGGCGGCAAAATGTGATTTATGGCCTAAACCATCACAGGTTGGGCAAGCCCCCGCAGGATTATTAAACGAAAACATACGCGGTTCTAAATCACTCACCGCATAACCGCAATGTGGACAGCTATGACGTGCCGAAAATAACATTGGGGCAGCTTTTTCGTCGTCCATTAACGCCGCCATCGCCACGCCATCGGCTAAACGTAAGGCGGTTTCAAATGATTCAGCCAAACGTAAGGACAAATCGGCACGTACTTTAAAACGATCAACCACTACGTCAATGCTATGTTTTTTGTTTTTTTCGAGGGCAGGAGAGTCATCTAAATCAACGACAATGCCATCAATCCGCGCCCGAATAAAACCTTGAGCGCGTAAGCCTTCCAAAATATGTAAATGTTCGCCTTTTCGGTCACGAATCACAGGTGCAAGTAACATCACTGCCGTGCCTTCGGGCAGAGCCAACACACTGTCCACCATTTGGCTAATCGTTTGTGCGGTTAATGGGATGTTATGCTCAGGGCAATAGGGAGTACCCACACGCGCATATAACAAACGCAAGTAGTCATAAATTTCGGTAATCGTGCCTACTGTTGAGCGTGGATTATGCGAGGTTGATTTTTGCTCAATGGCAATGGCAGGTGATAACCCTTCGATACTATCAACATCGGGTTTTTGCATCAGTGACAAAAACTGCCGTGCATAGGCCGACAACGATTCGACATAACGGCGTTGACCTTCGGCGTAGAGCGTATCAAAGGCTAAAGAAGATTTTCCAGAGCCCGATAAACCCGTAATGACCACCAGTTTATCGCGTGGAATATCTAAAGAAATGTTTTTAAGATTGTGAGTACGTGCGCCACGAATGCGAATAAAGTTGTTCATAAACGACTAATTGAGCAAAGAGTAAACCGCCAAGTATAAGCAAAAACCAAGACAAGGGCATTAAACAAAATCGAACTTATGTGTGGGCAATTATTTTTGCCTAATTTTGCTAACAGAGCGCGTATAATACGCCACCTATTTTTTGATTTTTAAAGAGTGTCATAAATGAACGGTATGACTCAAGGTGAGCGCAAAGCAACCACCGCTTTGGCGAGTATTTTTGCCTTAAGGATGCTAGGCTTATTTATGATTATTCCTGTGTTTGCCATTTACGGCAAAGCACTAACAGGCGCAACGCCTGCATTAATTGGTTTAGCAATAGGTATTTATGGCTTAACTCAGGCTATCTTGCAAATTCCAGTAGGTTTGTTAGCCGACCGTATTAATCGTAAAACAATTATTATTGCAGGGCTGTTGTTGTTTGCCGTAGGTGGGGCAGTTGCTGCGCTATCTAGTACCATTCAAGGGGTAATTTTAGGTCGAGCTATTCAAGGTAGTGGTGCAATTTCGGCAGTGGTCATGGCTTTGTTGGCCGATTTAACTAGAGAAGAGCAACGCACCAAAGCGATGTCCACCATTGGCATGAGTATCGGCTTGTCCTTTGCAGTAGCGTTTATTTTAGGGCCTTTGGTTGCAGCGCATTTTGGTTTAAGTGGTTTGTTTTGGGCAACGTCTATTTTAGCAATTTTAGGTTTAGTCTTATTAAAGATTGTGCCTCAACCTTTGATTATTTTAAAACAGCATAATGATTCTTACTGGCAGCAATTTAGGCAATGTGTTGTTCATCCTGAATTACTAAGATTAAATGTAGGTATTTTAATATTGCATTTAGTGATGACGGCAAGTTTTGTATTGTTACCTCATTTACTAATTGATTACGCACATTTGGCTGCAAACCAGCACGGTTGGGTATATTTACCTATTGTATTAGGTGGGTTTATTGCAGCTGTACCTGCTATTATTATTGCCGAAAAAAAGCAAAAAATTAAATCAGTTTTTGTGTTTGGTATAGGCTTATTAATGATAAGTTTAATGGTCTTAGCACAAGGTTATAGTCATTATGTCTCGTTATTGGTAGGTATAACTTTATTTTTTATTGCGTTTAATTTACTTGAGGCATTATTACCTTCTTTATTAAGTAAAATAGCCCCCGCAGGAAGCAAAGCAACTGCTATGGGTATATATTCGAGTAGCCAATTTTTTGGCGCATTTTTAGGTGGTGTCTGTGGCGGTATATTGTGGGGCTACCACAATATTCAAATGGCTTATTGGTTGTTAGTTGTCTGTGCTTTATTATGGTTGATTGTTGCTAGTTTTATGCGGCCACCGCGATTTTTGCATAGCTTAATGCTAACCATGTTGCCTTGTAATACCACACAAGCTGCCGCATTGTTAACGCAGTTAAACACTGTACAAGGCGTAGAAGAGGCAGTAGTTTTAGCACGAGAAGGTTGTGTTTATCTTAAAGTTGATAAAAGCATCCTAAACGAAGCCGTCTTGCAAGATATAATGTCGGTTGCCAAAGCAACTTAAAAAAATAGTGCTTACAGTTGCTAAGTATATAAACTATGATGCAGAATAATCTATTGCAAATACTAAGCGACACAGGCTGTCGTATAAGTTGTTTGTATGTTTGCAATACTGTATTAAACACAGTAAGTTTTGGGCTTAATAAGTCCGCAGTTGTTTTTGAATCAAAGGATTGCTGCATTTAGCCGCATTATCCTAACTTGCTTTTTATACTGAATACCATAGAGGGTAAAAACGTTATGCGTGGAGTTAACAAAGTTATTTTATTAGGAACAGTAGGGCGTGACCCCGAAGTACGCAGCCTTGGTGCAAGTGGTAGTACGGTAACGTCTATTTCTTTGGCCACTAGCGAAGCATGGAAAGATAAAAATACAGGCCAACTTACTGAACAAACTGAATGGCATCGTGTGGTGTTTTATGGTCGTTTAGCTGAGATTTCGGGTGAGTATTTACGTAAAGGTAGCAAAGTTTATGTAGAGGGTTCCATTCATACTCGTAAATGGCAAGATAAAACGACAGGTCAAGACCGTTACTCTACCGATATTAAAGCAACTGTCATGCAATTATTAGATAGTCGTGGTGGTAATAATCAATCGTCTGGTGGTTATGATAATGATTATAGCGGTGGCGGTAATAATAACAGTTATGGCCAAGATGATTATCAAGCTCCACGTACTAATCGCGCACCAACTCGTCCTGCTGCACCAGTATCTAATGATTTAGATGACGATTTACCATTCTAATTTATAAAGAGGTATTACCTCGTTGAGTCATCAAATTTAATATATTAATTTTTGATGACTCAGTAACTCTTTGAGGTATATGGTTTTTAAAAAAGTAATATGTTACAGTTGCCTGCTATATAATGTGCGACATTATTAATAAAAACCACCGCGATTACTTTTAAAATTTAAGAGGTTAAACATGAGCATTGATTTAAGTGCTTTGGGTATAGACGAACTACAAACAGTTATTGCTGATGCGCAGCGTTTGATTAAAGCGAAAAAGAAATCGCACCTCAAAAATGCTCGTAGCCAACTTGAAAAAGTGGCTGCTGATTATGGCTTTACTTTGGAAGAATTAGTATCGGGTAAAACTAACGAAGATAGTGCAGCACCTGTTAAAGTGCGTAAGCCTGTTGAAATACGTTATCGCAATCCTAACAATGAGCAAGAAACATGGACGGGTCGTGGTAAACAACCTCGTTGGTTGGCCGCTGCTATTGCTTCTGGAAAATCTCTAGCAGATTTTTTGGTTTAAACTTGCGGATGATCGTTGTTTAAGCCTCCTTACATGGAGGCTTTTTGTTATTTGTTGTCATAGAGCGAATGTCTTCCACTAGGCACGTTTTGTGTGTATTAAACTGTTAGTACACAAAAAAGCGATAGCCGTGTAAGTTTTCATTAGCTCAAGCTTTTGTTATTTTTTGATACACTGAAAAATAATACTTGTCATTTGTAGTAAAAATGGCGATAACATAAAAACCTATAATAAACATCTTTTGTTTGAACACCTGTTTTAGTAAATAATAATATGTCTAAAAAAACGATAAATCCTGATGACAAAGAAGCAAAAGCCTACTATTGGGTTTTGTTGGCTACGCTATTATTGGTGGTTTTTTTAATAGCGCAAACGCCTGCGCGTATTATTGCCAATTTTTTACCTAATACGACTCGCGCCATGTTTCAAGCTTGGGGAGGGACTATTTGGGCAGGGCAGGTAAATAGCCAGTACAAAGGTGTATTGGGACAAGTCCGATGGCAGTTAGACCCGCTGGCTTTTTTTACGCTAAACCTTGGTGTAAAGATTGAGCTAATTACTAATGCTAGTCAATTTAAAGGGCGATTGTTATGGGGGGTTAAAGGTTGGCAATTAAAAGATAGCAAAGGCCAAATTGCACCAAGTGAAATACAGTCGTTTTTAACAGGTTGGCAATTGCCCAATACTCCGTTAATGGTTGAAAAATTAAATTTGAGCTATTTACAACAGTCATGGCAAGGTTCACAAGGCATGGTAACATGGCAAGCAGGTGGTTTAGATTATGTGTTAGATGGTCAGCGTCAACATGTTAATTTGCCAATGGTGAGTGTCACGATTAAATCTGAGCAGAAAAACTTAGAACTCGTATTGAAAGATGTGCAGCAGGACGCTAATTTAGCGACCTTTATTATAAAAGATGCGGTATTAGAAAGTCGTTTAACGCAGCGTTTGTTGAGTTATTCGCCTAATTATCGTGGAGTTGCTGAGCCTGATGCCATTGTGGTGACTTCATCTCAGCCTTTAAATAGCTTATAAATAACAACATAATAAATAAGGCTTGAACGTGTTAAATGGTTTTTAGTTTAAGATTTTACAGTTGTCGTTTATTTGTACACATGACGTACCAATAGCGGTTTAATGACTAAGTCTTGAGCTGATAATTAAAAATTTTAATCAAGTGTGCCTTGTTGATAAAATAAAATATATAGACTTTGACGATGTCAAATGTCCCCTTGTAGGAATGAGCGTGAACGTACCTTCGTTATCACTGATTACAGAAAATAATAGGCATATTGCCCGCGCTATTATGTTGTTGGCAACATTGTATTTCGCATGGCGTATGGCAGGATTGTTATGGCTATTGGCTGGGCAAGACCAATCGCCTTTAGCTAAACCAAGTCCTGTAGCAGCTGTTGCTAAAGTCAATGTCGATGGGAGTCGTTTGGCCACGTTTAGTATTTTTAAAGCACCAATAGCAATAAGTAGCAGTACAGTTAATGCACCTGATACCTCGTTACAGCTTAAACTAGACGGCGTATTTGCAGGTAGTGTGCAAAGTCAATCCAGTGCCATTATTAGCGACCAAGGACAAGGCATTGGCAAATTGTATCGCGTAGGGCAGCAAGTTTCTGGCGGAGCTACCTTATCGGCTGTTTATGTTGACCGTGTGTTGTTGCAGCGTAATGGTCAGGACGAAGTTTTACGTTTTATTAAAACAAACTTATTAGAAGGTGACGCACCGCCTCCTACGCAAGAAAGCAATATCCAAATTAAACCGCAAACTGGTACACAAGGCGAGCAAGCACGTAATTTATTAGGAACAGCACTAGAACGTTTAAATAACGACCCCGATGTCTATTTAAATCAAATGGGTTTGGTTGCTAACGGTGGTCAGGGTTATGAAATTACCGATAATGTGCCAAGTTATATACGGCGTAATATTGGTTTAAAAGCAGGTGATAAAATTTTGCGACTAAATGGACAGCCATTAGGTAATGTGCAATTAGATAAAAATTTATTGCAACAAGTACAACAAACAGGACACGCCCGTATAGAAATTCAACGTGGCAGCCATCATTTAACCATTGAGCAAAACTTTTAACATGAATGCACGTAAAACACTTTTTGCCCTTTCGCTATTGCTGGCTTTTAATCAATCGGCTTTGGCTAAAACTTGGAAGGTCAATCTTAAAGATGCAGAAATTTCGGCTTTAGTATCTGAAGTATCCGAAATTACAGGTAAAAACTTTATTGTTGACCCACGTGTCAAAGGCAATATCACGGTGATCTCAAGTAAGCCCATGAGTGCCAATGCAGTTTACGAACTATTTTTGGGGGTGTTGAGTGTCAACGGTTTTGCCGCTGTACCCGTCGGCGATGTGATTAAGTTAGTGCCAGACGTTAATGCTAAACAAAATGCAGTACCGTTTGATTTAACATCAAAAACAAAAGGCGAAGCATTGGTCACGCGCGTTATTATGCTAGATAACACTAATGCCAATGAGTTAGTTCCTGTTATTCGTCCTTTATTACCGCAGTTTGCTCACTTGGCGGCCATTAATGGCGCAAATGCCTTAATTATTTCTGACCATGCTAATAATATTATCGAAATAGAGCGTTTAATTAAATCTTTAGATTCTGGCGAAGGTGATGAATTAGAAGTTATTGCCTTAAAAGAAGCGCGTGTTGATGATATTTTGACTATGTTAGATGGCTTGACCTCAACCAGCGCCAGTAAAGAGGTGCGTGGTTCCCGAGTGCGTTTAATGGCAGATACGCGTAACAATAGGCTCTTAATTAAAGGTGATGTTCAGGCGCGTAAACGTATACGTGATGTGGTAGCCAAACTCGACACTCCAGCAGCTGAACGTTTGGCAGGTGTGCGAGTCATTCGCTTACAACATGCCAATGCCAAACAGGTTGCCGAAGTGATGCGGAGTCTGGTTAGTAATGACAGTGGTTCAAGCACAAAGCCCGCCGCAGGTGGTGCAGCAGGAGCTACATCGAGCGCAGGTGGAGTAAGTTTAATTGCCGATGAAAGCCAAAATGCTTTAGTGATTAAAGCTGACCCCTCGCTAATGCGTGAATTAGAAAGTGTAGTGCAACAATTAGATCAACGTCGTTCACAAGTGTTAATTCAGGCTGCTATTTTAGAAATTTCGGGTGATAATGCCGATGCTTTAGGTGTACAGTGGGCAGCAGGCGATCCTAGTAAAGGTGTAGGCTTAATTAATTTTTCAAATGTAGGGGCGAGCTTAACCAGCATTGCTGCGGTGGCTGCTCAGACTAATCCAACCAGTTTGCCTAATTTAAATGGCGCATCCATTGGCTTTGGCAAAACTGAAACCAATAGTAATGGCGATAGATCCTTTTATGGTGCGTTAATTCAGGCGATTAAAACGATGAGTAATGCGAATTTACTCTCTACGCCGAGTATTATGACTATTGATAATCAAGAGGCAAAAATTGTTGTTGGTCAAAATGTCCCGTTTATTACTGGCCAAAGTACAAACTCTAGTTCGGGGACAAGTAACCCATTTACCACCATCGAACGTCAAGATGTAGGTATTACCCTTAAGGTCAAACCACATATTGGTGAGGGTGGCACAGTAAAATTAGAGGTTGAACAAGAAGTTTCCTCTGTTGTCCCAAGCGTTGCAGGTGTAAACTCGGCAGACTTAATTACTAACAAGCGTTCTATTAAAACGACGATTTTGGCTGATGATGGCCAAACCATCGTATTAGGTGGCTTAATACAGGACGATAACTCGCAATCTGTGAACGAAGTCCCACTTTTGAGTAAAATACCACTCTTGGGTCATTTATTTAGAGCGAAAAGCCATAGCCAAACGAAGCGAAATTTATTAGTGTTCTTGCAACCAATTATTTTGCGTGATAGTAAAAATGCGGTAGATTTGGCGGCACAGCAATATAACCAAATACGTATTTTGCAATTAGAAGTAGGTGAAAAAGGCAAGTTGTCGCGCCTTCCAGAACAGATTAATCAAATTTATCAGGGTGCTACTAAAGCAGCTCCCTCAAAAACCGTTAAATAGGGAAGAGATACCATTATGTTGAAGTTACAATTTGTTGATCGTCGCCAACCTGCATTTTGGTTGGTTGACCCGCGTTTGACGATTGGTCGTGACAAAACAAATAACCTCGTTATTAATGATGAAGGTATTAGTGTTTTTCATGCTGAGCTACAACAAGAAGAAGGAAAGTTGTTTTTACGCGACACAGGCAGTGTGAATGGCACCTTTTTAAATGGAGAGCCTGTTACTAAGCGTACAGAAGTTAAAGTAGGCGATACCATTCGTTTACATTTAGTGGAATTACAGGTCATTGATCCGACTAAAGCTCCGCCAGAGCCTGTTACGCCACCTATTAAAAGAGAAATGCCAAAAGCAGCTCCTTTATGGCAAGTAAAAGCCATGACAGGCGTAATTTCGGGACGTATGTTTCCGATTGAAGGTACAAATGTTATTGGCCGTGACCCTCACTGTGACATCGTGGTCGGTGGCGCGCACGTTTCACGTCGTCATGCCGAGTTTTCTATTCGCAGTGGTGCGTTATGGGTTAAAGACTTAGGTTCGTCTAATGGTTCTTTTGTTAATGGTAAACGTTACGAAGAAGTTGCTTTGCAAAATGGCGATGAAGTAAAGTTTGATGCCATGATTTTTAAAGTCGTTGGTCCTACAGAGCCTGTACCTCATTCTGACTTTGAAGAAGAAGCAGAAAGAACACAATTTAGACCTGTTGTGAATGTGCCTGCGCCTAAAGCACCTAAACATGTGTCACCTGCGCCTGTGAATCATCAACCATCAGTAGCACCTGCACCTAAAGCAACGCCTGCACCTGCTCCTGAGCCATCTCCTGTGGTAAATAACGCATCAAATGATAAGAGTGATGGTGGTAGCAGTATGGGTGCTATTGTCATTGCAATTTTGATACTCATTATCTTGGTTGCTGTTTACAAATTGGCTTAATTGCTTGCTACAAAGCGGTATCAAATAAAGGCGACGATGAGTCGCCTTTATTTTTTTATGTGTGATGAGTGCTGATAAAAAATATACTAGATTATTAGGGGCTGTTGGCATTTTGCGTGTGAATTGCGTTGCTTGGTAAAATTGACTCAGACAAGGCACAAAATGCAGCTAATAGTTATTCTATTGGCAAATTTTGTAACGCAGTATGAGGCAATTTTAACCGCAGCCCGAAGGGAAAGGACTATTTTTGAGGCTACTTTGTTGTGCGTTGCTTATTTGGAATAACCAAACCACGCAACTTACGCCTCGTATCCTCTAAAAATAGTCTCTTTCGCAACCACAATCAAAACGTCAACAGACCCTAGACCCTATTGAGTAAAGCTAAAAGATATTATTATTATGGTGTTAGGATGAGCAACAAAATTCCCGAAATTCCTGCCCGTTACTATGCTCGTATGGTTGATGTAGTACAAAAACTGGATGTAGATATTTTTACCTTACTACAGGTAGCACAAATAGACGGTAATACTTTACACGATACAGATACTTTATTGAGTATTGTACAGGTAGAGGCATTGATTGCAGAGATGCTGCGGCTTTCTCAAAAAAGCGATTTAGCCATAGAAGTAGGACGTGCGCTTAAATTAACCTCTCATAGTAGTGTGGGCTTTGCATTACTAACTAGTCCTAGTATGAGTTATGCACTGCATTTATTGGCGCGTTATTTTAGATTAATTACACCACTTTTTTCGATGCAGTATGCACTCAGTCATGAGCGTGTGGATTTGCTATTTAAGCCAATTTTACCTATGAGTAAACCCTGTGTGGCTTTTCATTTAGAAGTGATGGCAGTGGCGATACATTGGGATTTATCCGAGATGTTACAACAACGATTGCCACGTTATGATTTATATCTTTCACTTCCTAGGCCAGCCCACGTTGCACGTTATAACGAGTTAGCCGAAGCGCGCTGCCATTTTTTGTGGGAAAGCACCCCTTGTTTACGCATGAGTTTTCCAGCAGAGTTTATGCAGCGACCTTTGCCATTTGCCGACCCCTCTGCCTTGCAAATGGCAGAGCGTCAGTGTCATGAGTTAGTAAAAAAAGTGATTGTTGGCAATAAAGTCGCTGATTGGGTGCTAATGATGTTACGTGAGTCGGATGACGGTATGCCAAGTTTGGCTGAATTAGCGCACACTTTAAATTTATCTACACGTACCTTAGACCGTTATTTAAAAAAACAAGACGTGAGTTTTAGAGCATTACAACAACAAGTCATACAAGAAAAAAGTTTAAAAATGTTAGCAGATCATCAACTCACCATTACTCAAATCGCTTACGAATTAGGCTATTCAAACGCCGCTAATTTTACTCGCGCATTTAAGCAGGTGATGTGCATGAGTCCTAGCGAGTATCGTCGTCATTTAGGCTTGTTTTAAACAAAGTTAGTCGTATTTTTGAAAATGTAGGGTTAGACAGAAAGCCTTTCTATTAAATGTCTTAAAATGACTATTAGTTGTCAATAAATGACCTATTTAAACGCATCGCATCGTTCTATTCTAAGGCAATAGTTTTGTATACCAACATTGTGATGAAGCAATGGGTATATACGTTTAATTCAACGCTGGAGATAAAATCATGGGCAGCATTACGTTTGTAGAGCATGATGGAAAAGAACATGTGGTTGATGTTGAAGTGGGGAAGTCCTTAATGCAGATTGCTATGGATAATGGTGTGCCAGGCATTGATGCCGATTGCGGTGGTGCTTGCGCCTGCGGCACTTGTCATGTCATCGTCGATAGCAAATGGATGGATGCAGCAGGCAGCATAAATAAAGAAGAATTACAAATGCTAGAAATGACCCCTGAAAAAACACCGACTTCTCGTCTTTCTTGCCAAATTAAAGCTTCTGATGCAATGGATGGCATGATAGTCCATTTGCCAGAATTTCAAATGTGATTCAAAAGGCATCAATATAACAAGCAGTTACGTTTAAAAGTAATTGAATAAACGTCTAAATGATTTGGTGAAAATTATGAGCCTCTTAACTTCTGTGATTGAAAAAGCTTCATCGGCTATCGTTGATCTCAACGAAAAAGTACCTGCGATTCAAAAGGCATCTAACTTTGTTGTCGAAAAAGTATCAGCAAATGTACCTATTCCCATGCTTGTCAAAGGGGTTCAAATTTTTCAAACGGCAAAACATAAAGTCTTGCAAACACAAGCTTTTGAAGAGTTTATAGAGCAACCTATTCCAGATGTATCAACCGTAAAGCTTGAAGATATTGATGTTAGTAATCCGTTTTTATACAAGCAAAAACGTTGGCAGTCTTATTTTAAACGCTTACGCGATGAAAGCCCTGTTCATTATCAAAAAAGCAGTCCATTTGGGGCATTTTGGTCGGTGACGCGCTATGAAGATATTGTGTTTGTGGATAAAAACCATGACTTATTTTCGGCCGAGCCAGCCATTATTATTGGACAAACACCCGAAGGCCTACCTGCAGAAATGTTTATTGCGATGGATCCTCCTAAGCATGATAAACAACGACAGGCGGTTCAAGATGTGGTTGCCCCCAAAAATTTAAAAGAATTAGAAGGTTTGATTCGCTCTCGCACCCAAGAGGTTTTAGACGCGCTGCCCGTCAACAAGCCTTTTGATTGGGTAGAAAATGTATCTATTGAATTGACGACCCGAATGTTAGCAACACTGTTTGATTTCCCCTACGAAAAACGTCATAAGCTGGTTTATTGGTCAGATATTATTGCAGGTAGTCCACAAGCAACGGGTGGGCCAGGTAGTAGTAATGATGACTTTTATAACGCAGCTTACGATATGACCAAGCAGTTTTCTGAGCTTTGGTATAAAAAAGCAGCTCAAAAAGCTGCGGGTGCACCGATGGGCTACGATGTGATGAGTATGCTGGTTTACTCCAAAGATACCGAAGACTTGATTAAAAAGCCGATGGAGTTCATGGGTAATTTGGCATTGTTAATTGTCGGTGGTAACGACACTACGCGTAATTCGATGTCAGGCGGTGTTTATGCGTTGAATTTGTTCCCCAATGAATTTACTAAGCTAAAAAATAACCCAAGTGTCATTCCCAATATGGTGTCGGAAATTATTCGTTGGCAAACCCCATTAGCGTATATGCGTCGTATTGCTAAACAAGATGTTGAGCTAAATGGTCAACTGATTAAAAAAGGCGATAAAGTGGTGATGTGGTACGTGTCGGGTAACCGTGACGAACGCGCTATTGAAAACCCTGATGAATTTATTATTGACCGCAAAGGTGCGCGTAACCATTTATCCTTTGGTTTTGGTGTTCACCGCTGCATGGGCAATCGTTTGGCAGAGTTGCAGTTACGCATATTATGGGAAGAATTATTAAAGCGTTTTGACAATATTGAAGTGCTTAGTGAACCTGAAATTGTTCAGTCTAACTTTGTTAGAGGTTATGCCAAGATGATGGTAAAGCTCACCGCTAAAGCGTAAATTTACACGCTACATAATCTCAGTAAACGAATGTTATACCATTCTTCAGAGTTAAGTTAAATTTTTGTAGCCTGTATGGAGCGTAGCAAAATACAGGAAAAACAATGTATTAAGGCAAATAATCCCGTGTTGCGTGCAACGAACACAGGCTACCCATGATAACTTATTTTTACAGATTGGTATTATGTAGCGTTGTCTCCCTTTAATAATAAAGATTTATCAGGTATGTCCATGATTCAGTGTCTCGGTTTTGAACGTAAGCACTCACTGCAAACGTCTCTCTATGACATTTTTGGTAATTACCAACATCGTTATTGTCGAATTATTCTAAAATTGATGCTTATTTTGTGGACTGTAAGTGTTTATGCTTCAACGGAAGATCTTGATTTTCTTCAGGGTAAAGCGCAAAAAGATGTGTGGATACAATCCAAAAATGATAAACGACGCGGTATTCAAGCATGGTATAAACAAGAAGAAGGAAAGCACACCCGTACATTCAAGATAGAGGCTACTATCAAGGCACCCATGGAGCAAACCGCAATGGCTTTGGTGGGTGGAGATAGCTGGCAGCGATGGTTTTGGGAGTGTGTGGAGTCAAAACTACTCAAAAAAGTGTCTTCGATAGAGTCTATTTTTTATTTAAAAGTGAATGTTCCAAGACCATTTCCAGATAGAGATACCGTATTACGCGCAGTGATTGAGCCATATTCAAAACAAACAGGCAAGTTGGTACTCCGTTTTAATGCAATCCCTGACTATATTCCCAAAACACAGGGGGTGGTTCGCGCACAGGACTTTACGTTTAAAATTGAAATCACGCCACTGAGTGACGCATCAATTAAGCTTGACTTAGAAGGTTATGTAAATCCAGGTGAAGATTTACCTGCGTGGGCTGTGAATTTTATGATGCGTAATGCTCCATATAGCTCAATACTGGGCTTAGAGCGTTACGTTAAGATTCATGGGCTTGATGATAATATTCAGTTTGATTTTAAATAAGCGTTGAGAGAGTCAATAAACATCAGGTTTAACATGAGCAAAAGACGATCAATGCCTTTTAGCTAGGTTTAGATAATACAGGATAACTCCCTATGACCAACAAAATAGCCATTATTATCGGTGCTAGTCATGCAGCGGCACAACTGACAACTAGCTTGCGTCAAGAAGGTTGGGAAGGGGATATTTTAGTCATCGGTGACGAGCCGTATCTACCTTATCATCGACCACCGCTGTCAAAAACTTTTCTATCGGGTGATAAAACTATTGAAGAGTTGTTTATTCGTCCTGCGGCATTTTATGAAAAAAATAACATCCAGTTTAAACAAGGTCGCGTAACCGCTATTAATCGCGCACAACAAACGCTGACGCTTAGTGACGGCACAAACCTCGTATATGACAAACTCGCCTTATGTATGGGTGCGCGAGTTAGAAAAGCGTCTATTGTAGGCGAAGAGCTTGCAGGTGTTTATTACTTGCGGAACATTGCTGATGTAAAAAGCATTCAGCCCTATGTGGCCAAAGACAAACGTGCTGTGATTATTGGTGGTGGTTATATTGGTTTAGAAACGGCTGCGGCACTAAAAAAACAGGGTATGGATGTGGTCGTGTTAGAAATGGCCGACAGAATTTTGCAACGGGTTACTGCGCCAGAGTTGTCTGAGTTTTATACGCGCATACACCACGAAGAAGGCGTACAAATTCATACGGGGATTTCAGTTTCGGAAATTTGTGGTGATGGTCACGTTGAAAAAGTTGTGTGTGCTAACGGTGCGGAGTTTGTGGCTGATGTAGTGATTATTGGCGTGGGTGTATTACCTAATGTTGAATTGGCCGAGGCAGCAGGCATTGACGTAAATAACGGCATTGTTGTTGATGAGTTTTGTCGTACCAACGACCCTAATATCGTAGCTGCGGGTGACTGCGCTAATCATTTTAATACTATTTATCATCGTCGTATGCGTTTGGAGTCCGTTCCCAATGCGAGCGAGCAAGGTAAAGCAGCGGCAGCAACCATATGTGGATTAAATAAAGAATATAAGAGTCTTCCGTGGTTTTGGTCTGACCAATACGATCTAAAATTGCAAATTGCTGGACTAAGCCAAGGTTATGACGCTGTTGTGATTCGTGGCGATAAAAATAATAGCCGCAGTTTTGTCGCTTTTTATTTTAAAGATGGACGTTTGATTGCTGCTGATTGCATTAACCGACCACAAGAATTTATGCTCAGCAAAAAGATAATCGCCGAAAACATTGCCGTTGATCCAAGCCGACTAGCAGATGAATCTATTTTGGTTAAAGAATTGTTGGCTTGATTAGGAGTAGGGTGGGTTAATTAACCCACCTTATATAAGAATTAGGTATTAAGATACGCCATTAAGGGTTTATGTAAATTAACATGTACCCCTAAATTGACAAAGTTCCAATAATGCCCACCAATGGCGCGATTAACCATCATCGTTTCGGCACTAGGCTGAAAGCTATCCCAATATTTCATTAATGATTTAATTTGTTGTAATACTTGCTCATGCACTTGGCTATGGCCAAAGTCAAAGCGTTGGTCTTTGAGCGGGGCTAATAAAATCTCAATCCATTGTAAATAGTATTCGGGTGGCACAATGCCAACGTCTGTTCTTACTCCTATATCGCGTAACACAATATCGACGGTTGCATAATCATTAGCAAGTGCAGCTCTAACCAAGCGTTTCATGTCGGCCACCAAAATAGAATTAAGGCGTTTTACACAGCCAAAATCATACATAATTAAGGTGCCATCGGGTCTAAACGCAAAGTTACCAGGGTGAGAGTCGCAGTGTAGGGCGTGTAAATGATACATTTCTTCGCATAACACATGAAATAAGCGTTCGCCAATTTCATTACGCACATGATGTGGATAATGTTTAGCAGTTTGTAAGTCGTCGCCCCCTTCGTAACTTAAAGTTAAAACTCGTCGGCTCGAATATTCACTAAAGACTTTGGGAATAATGACTTTGTCATCCGTGGCATGAAAAGCTCTAAACTCAATGAGATTATTGGCTTCTTGCACATAATCAAGTTCGGC
>Ga0209599_10000888_pt1 | contig 16542 bp, 10 predicted proteins | sample Shrwel_input2_FT_FD_187534 | JGI IMG/M metagenome (GOLD analysis project Ga0209599, IMG submission 187534) | Subsurface microbial communities from deep shales in Ohio, USA - Utica-3 well 1 S input2 FT (SPAdes) (version 2) ... | reverse complement strand
CATTTAAAAGAGGTTTTTATATCTTTATATATATTAGATAACCAATACGATGAAGTTATATCTCGTTTAAAGAAAAGTAAAATTATGGATAGTGCCATAGGATTTGACTTAAATGGTGACGAAGATTAACATTTTATCATCTTTCCCTCTATTTATATAAAAGATATTTTCAATGGCTATAAAGATTTTAAAAGAAAACGAAGAGGGTTTTGGTATTATCATTGACCACGATGCTGGTTCAATAGATAAAGAGGTTAATGAGCGTTTAAATGAAAGTACCGTTAGTGGTATATTAGACCTAAGTAAACCGATATATTATTATGCGACATTACAAAAATATGGTGTTGAAAATAGAAACGGTAGAATTTATCCTGAGGATATATTAAAAAGAGAAGTTGAAAGATACCGTGATGTTATCAGAAGAAACGCTAGTTTCCATGAATTAGACCATCCACAAGAATCTGTTATATCTTTAAAAGGCGGTTCCCCTCATAGAATTGTTGATATGTTCTGGGAAGGAACTGCATTAATTGGTAAATTAGAAATATTAGTATCTGAAGGATATAGAAAAAGCGGTATTATATCATGTAATGGTGATTTAGCTGCACACTACTTAGCGTATGGTATGACTCTTGGTATCTCATCTAGAGGTGTAGGTAGTCTTAAAAAGATTAACGGTAAGAATATTGTACAAGATGATTTTGAACTTATTTGTTGGGATATCGTATCATCACCATCGACCCCAGGATCTTATTTATACAAGAATCCTCAAGATTTTTCTAAGTATGATGAGACATTAAACAGTGAACCAACACCATCTGTGGAGCTTTCTGGTGATAAACAGAATGAATTTATGTCAAAACTTAGTTCTTTTTTAAACAAATAATTTGTTTTTTAAGAAAATATTACTTAATATTGTACCAAGATAAAAAAATAAATTATGGATTCAAAAAATTTCTATTGGTACACGGTAACGGTACAATTCGTTGTTGAAGACGAACAAACAGGTAAAATTAAAAAAGTAAAAGAGCTTTATTTGGTTAAAGCGGCATCTATCACAGACGCTGAAACCCAGGTGGCTAAAGACTTAGACGGAACTATGTCTGATTATAGAATCTTAACAGCTAACGAGTCTAAGATTATTAGAATCATTAAACCAGACACCGCTGAGCTTAACGCTTAATGATAAATTAAGTACTTTTTTAAAAAAACTTTTATAAAAACCTCCTTTTTAGGGGGTTTTTTTATGCTATTTAGTGTATTTATTGAACTTTACTATTTTAACTGATATTTATTGTTAGTATTATCGACAAAATAATTATTTAAAAAAAAATAAGAAATGAGTAAAAATAGCATATTAGCTGAAACTCTAGCAGAAATCCAAGGAATCAAAGAGAGTATCTCTATGAACGCAAATCACGTTTTAAAGAGTACACTTAAAGAAGACTTAGAAGCGATTGTTAGAAAAGGCTTAAACGAAGCTGAAGAAGATCAGCCAAATGATATGGTTGGAGACGGAAATCCAACTGATCAAGTTAGTGATGTTGTTAGTTCAGACGATATGATGTCTGGTGAAGCAGGTATTGACCCAACAGCAGGTATTGATGCAGACGCATCAGCTACTGAAGATGGTGTTGAAGCTGGTGACCCAGAATTAATTGACCTAACAGATAAACCAGATGATGAAGTTATTAAACACTATAACCTCATGAGCCCAACTGACGAGATCGAAGTCGTACAAACCCCAAGTGGTGGTATCCAAATTAACATTGAACCTTCAGGTGCTGAAGAAACTGGTGAAATGCCAGCTGAAATGCCATCTGATATGGAACCTACTGAACCAACTGGTGAAGAAGGAACTGAAGAAACTGGTGAAATGCCAACTGATATTACTCCTGAAGAAGGTGGTGAAGATGATGAAAACGAAGTAAAAGAAGCTGTTTATGAAATTGAGATTTCTGAAGAGGAAGAGCCAACTGAAGTTGCGGAAGTAACACACAACAGTGCTGAAAAGCATGAAAAAAATGTTGAAGAAGATGTTGCTCACACCCCATCAAAAGCTCACATGAAACACAAAGAACAAGAGTTACATGAAAGTTTAGTTCTTACAAGAAAGAAATTACAAACTTTAATGACTGAGAACAAGAATAAAGCTCAAGAATTAGAAAATGTTAATGCTTTAATTAAAGAATTTAAGAATTCTGAATCTGATTATAAATCAGCAATCAAAAATCTTAAAGGTCAATTACAAGAAGTAGCATTGTTCACCTCAAATTTAACGTATGCTGTTAAGTTAATGACTGAAAACTCAACTACTAAGGATGAAAAATTAGATATCCTTAAAAGATTTGACTCAGCAAAAACTATGACAGAATCGAGAGAAGTTTTTAATAGTTTAGAGACATTATTTAACGCAAGTAAAAATACTGTTGAAAAAACAATTGAAGATAAGATCCTTGAGTCACCTAAAGCTAGCGGTTCAGCTAATTTAAACGAATCGACAGTTTACCAAAATCCACAAATTTCAAGAATGTTGGATATCATTGGCAAAATTAAATAATAATAATAAAAAATAAAAACAAACAAAAACAAATTTTAAAATGGGAGCATTATTAGAATCAGGAAAAGTTGGTAACGTAAGTTTAAATCATTTAAAAACTGTACGTACTGACGTTATTAACAGATGGGACGGATTAGGTCTATTAGAAGGCTTAACTGGACATAAAAAAGAAAACATCGCACAATTATATGAGAACCAAGCTTCTTATATGTTGAACGAATCAACTGCATTGGGCGTTGAAGGTTCATTTGAAACCGTAGTTTTCCCAATTGTGAGAAGAGTATTCTCTAAATTATTAGCTAACGAAATCGTTTCGGTTCAAGCTTTAAACTTACCAATCGGTAAATTATTCTACTTCGTACCAAAAATCGGTAGATCTAATTTCGATGGTACAGGAACTAACCAAATGGCTATGGGTGAATCTTTTGATTCTAACGGTAACCTTTATGATGGTTTCTATGGTGAAGATGGATTTTACGATAAATCTAAAGGTGTTAAATCAAATGATACAGCTGCTACTGTAACAACTGCTAACCTTTATTCATTTAGCAAAACTGGTTTCTCTTCTAAAGTTGGAACTAGTATCGTTTCAGGTACAACTGAAATCGTTAAAATTACAATCGGTGCAGCTACAACTACACGTATTGAAGATGTTGAAGAGTTCTTAAGTACTTTAAAAGTTACTGACGGTACTGACGAATTAGATTTCTACTTCCCAGCTCAAAAATACGGTTCTCCTTTAATGGATGCTGCTGGTGTAGCTTACATCGCAATTAGTGCAAAAGATGCTGAAACTGTAGCTTTAGCTGACTTAGATGTTACTTATAACACATACGGCAACTTAGAATTAGCTGACGAAATGGGTGAGGTATCATTCGAATTGAAATCAGTAACAGTTTCTGTTATCGAAAGAAAATTAAGAGCACAATGGTCTCCAGAATTAGCTCAAGATGTTAGTGCATTCCACAACATTGATGCTGAAGCTGAATTAACAGCTTTATTATCTGAGCAAGTTGCTGCTGAAATCGATCGTGAGATCTTACGTGACTTACGTAGAGGTGCTGCATGGAGATTATCTTGGGATTACAAAGGTGTAACTGGTCGTGGTATCGATACAACTAACGCTCAAGCATTCTACACACAAAAAGAATGGAACCAAACTTTGATCACTGCGATCAACCAAGTTTCGGCTCAAATCCACAAAGCTACTTTAAGAGGTGGTGCTAACTTTATCGTATGTTCTGCTGAGGTTTCAGCTATCTTTGATGACTTGGAATATTTCCACGTATCAAACGCTGCTCCAGAGCAAGATAAATTCAACATGGGTATTGAAAGAGTAGGTTCATTATCTGGTCGTTACCAGGTATACCGTGACCCTTACTTCCCTGCTGACACAATCTTAATGGGACACAAAGGTACTTCATTGTTAGATACAGGTTACATCTACGCACCATACGTGCCAATGCAATTAACCCCTACAATGTACAATCCGTTTACATTCGCACCAGTTAAAGGTATTATGACTCGTTATGCTAAGAAAATGGTTAATAACCGTTTCTATGGTATCATCAAAGTTAAAAATATCGTTAGCTTCGGTATCGATGGTTTAAGATAATCTTAACCATAAACATTAAATAAGAAAGGGACTCATATGAGTCCCTTTTTTTGTTTGTAATAGTTTAACCTTTGTATATAATCCTGTTTCCTGGATTCTGATAAAGGTTGTTTAGTTCTTGGTAAAAAATATAATTCCTCACCAAGTGACGTTATAATATTTACAGCTGTATTTAAACAAAGATCAACATCATTAATCGAAACGTATTCATGAATACTATGCATGTTATAATATCCAACAGAATAATTTAAACAAGAAAAATCGTATAAAGATTTTAAAGCTGATACATCTGTATATGGATGATAACCTAATTTATCAATACTGTACTCTGGTAAACATGCTTCAAATATAGGATCCAATTTTTTAAAAAATTCATCTGCTACTGAAAATAATTTTACACCATCAGAGTAATGACTTATCCAATTATTAAATGGTGCGTCAAATTGAATTGCATATCCAACATTTTCAAAAAATTCGGGATCGGATAAATAAGAACCCAAACAACCAACTTCTTCTGATACGAAAAATGCTGCTTTAATATTATCAAATTTTTCAAATAATTCCAAACAAACAAAGACACCAGCTTTATTATCCCCACCAATACCAGTTGGAGAACCATCTGGTTTTACAGCTGATAGCGTATAGTTATTTTCAACCACACTAAATTCAGTTACTGGATGGACAGTATCAATATGAGCAACAACACATGGAAAATAATCCGCTTTACCTTTAGTAGCGTAAACATTACCATATTCATCAACGTAATTATCTATGTTACGTTCATTAAAAAAATTAACAAGATAATCTCTCATTCTTTCCTCATCACCTGAGAAGCTGGGTACCGATAAAACCTCGGTAAGTCTGTTTATGTTTATCATTTAAATAATTTTCCCGTATCAAAATTTGAAATATTCAAAGCATATTGGTTAACGACTGGTCTACCCGTATTGTATGCACCCAAAGCCAGTTCCCATGAACCATATTTATTTTTTAAATATGATAAAATCTTCATACTCAAATAAACATTTAGTTTTAGATTATTAAGTAAATCATGTCTCGTTACTTTTTTATCCGCAAAACTATTTGCCGTTGGAACTTGTATTTGCATAGCACCATAAGCATTTGCTGATGATGTTAATTTTGGGTTGTATCTCCAATGACGTAAACCATTATAACCACTCTCATGGTGTGCAACACCAAAAGCTATATTAGTTGGTACGTTAAACTCTTCAGAAAATTCCATCAAATAATAATACATTTGTATTGATGTTGGAATATGACTGTTCCCTAGCTTACTGATACCTTCTATTGGATCTTCTATTTTATTTACTTCAGTTTTCCAACCTAAAAAAAGTATGAATCCGAATATAAGTACCATTAAGACAATTAATCTACTTATTAACTTCATATCTATTTTGTTTTAATTGCCTCTTCTAATTGAGTAGCTGTTTTATTGAATACACCATTTGTTACACTAGCATCTACAATCATTAAAGGCTTGCCTGTTTTTATATCCATGAATAAAGTATTTTTTTTACCATCTGACCACATAGAAATATCTTGATCAGTATAAACTTTAGTACCTTTATCCGTTTCGTTTATTCTATTAAACACTGTGTTATAATAATAACCTATTACAAATCCTGAGCCAATTGCCATAAGTATAATAGAAATAGCTCCAATTTTTTTAAGTGCGCCTGCAAGATGTCCCTTAATTTTTTCGATGGTAGTATTAGTACCTGTTAAAATTTCTTCTTTTGTCATAATAATTTTTTTTAAGTTAAATAAAAATGCCAGAGCATAAACTCTGGCACAAATATATACACTTTTTATTTAACAACCAAACTTTTGAGGTAATTAATCTGTAAGTAATTGATTTACAGCATTTACCACAGTTTCAATTTCTATTGTTTTAGAACATTCAAACATTCTGTCAGTGTTTTTATGGTCAGGACACCACTCCCAGTCACCAGGATTTAACCAATGTCTATTAAAACAACCACCACAAACATTTGGGTTGTCATTAGATATTCTAATGCAATCACTAAACTCTGTATACGGATAACTAAATCCTGATATCATAATTGTTTTTGTACCTAGAGCCCAAGACATCCAACTTAATCCACTACCAACACCAATAAATAAAGAAGCGTTTTTAATATCTAACATTCTTTCACTCATAGGGAAATCACCAGTCATATCAATTACGTTTTGTAATGTTCCACCTAATTTAGAATCATGCCAAGCATCACCCAATTTTTCTTGTGTTAACATAACAACTGCATAACCCAATGAATTAATATGGTCAACAACAGCTTGCCAACCACCTGGTTTATTCCAATATTTAGCGTGAGCTGATGCATGCGGTGCAATCACAACATACTTCTTATCGGTTGGTAGTTTACTTAATGAATTTTTTAATACCATATTGGGTTTAACTTCTTTATGTTCTAAACCAAGAATAGCGCTAGCTGTTTCTTGTAACGGTTTAACTCTAAAGTTAATAGGTACTTTATCATATTTTATTTTTTGATCATCGTAGTACCAACCAACAGTATACATAGCATATAAATCATATACAACCTCACCTGGTTTAATGAATGTAATATCAGGATAGCCATCAACAAACCAATCATTTTTCCATGTTGATACAGTTAATTTACAATTATGTTTCTTTTTAAATTCGTTTAGGATTGGCATCCAAGCTAAGTTGTCGCCAATGGCACTAGAATCTAAAGCAATATAAATATGTTTGCTAGTTGGATCAAATTTATATTCATAATACAACTCATTATCTTTATAAACTTTTATAACCCAATTAATATAATATTCTTTTGAAGCTTTACACCAATGGTTAGTTCTAATGGTTGTAGAATATTCTAATTTATTAGTGTCACCATTAATAAAATCAACACGGTATTCATTATTACTACCACCTTTAATTTCAACCTTAGGCCCGTTAATAAACGAACAGTTTATACTATCATTTAATTTAATAGCTTCTCTAATTGTTATAGGAGTTTCTTCGTAAATTTTTATTAGTTTATTTTTCATACTTTTTTTATTTGTTAAAATTTCTTCATATATGTTTAATAATTTTTTTGTAACATTCTTAAATGAATGTTTTTCTGCTGTTGCCAGTACAGCCCCTCTTATCCTTTCATAATTAATAATTGAAAATCTAATGGCATCCATAATCTGTTTGACATCTCTCTCAATCCTAATTAAACCAGATAATTTTGTCGCTGGTTCAAATGTTGCGATAACAGATAACCCACAAGCCATAGCTTCAAGCAATGTTAAATTTGGGTGACCAGCCTCCAATATTGATGGATGTAAAAATATTGTATGATCTTGATAAACTTTTAATAACTCTTCCTCATTTAAATCATACAACACAGTTAAATGTTTATATGTTTGTTTATACCTATCAAAAAAAGCTTTATTATTTGAAGGCCCTGCAATTGTGATGGGTATATTTAAATTTTTAGCAGCCTGTATGGCATATGAAAATCCTTTTCTATCAAAACTATTATCACCCGCAAAACCATTATTCGCAACGCAAAGTAATTTATGTGTTTTTGGTGGTGTCTCTGAAGGTTTAAAGAAATCAGTATTCACACCATGTTCAAGGTAACGTAATTTAGGGTGATTATTAAAATATGGTATTAAAAATTTAGCTGGTACGAAACTTAAAATAGATTTATCAATAGCCTCTAAGTTTTGTTTAAATGTCCCAGAATCCTTACCATAAACATATGCGTGGTGATCGTGTAATGTAAATATATAGTCATAACCTCTTTCCTTAGCTTCTAATGAAAGATTTGCTACGTGGGTGTGAATTATATCGAATGACTTATCAACATCGTTTAGATACCTTATATGGCTCTCATTACCCTCATCATTAGATATGTTATGATACTCCCATATGATTTTTTCGACAGCACCCCAACCATTTGGTGGGATTGGTATCAAACCTGGTGTTACTTGGCAAATTTTCATTATTTAAAAAATATTTTATCGTATATGGAAACTAAATTATTATTTTCGTCAACACTTCTAATATCTAAAACTGGTGAATCTCTATGGTAAATCCAAAAATCATCTGGATTCATTAAATTTGTTTTTTCGAATGTTAATAAATCAACAAATGGTTGATCCCTGATTACAGTATATAAATAAAATGGTATCTTGGCTAACGATAAATAAATTGATAACGATGAAAAATGCATATGTCTTTCTTTAGCGTAAGCAAAATCTTGTAAAGCTCTTAAGAAATCTTTATTTAAATCAGTGGGTTCAAAATGCGGTAGAAATTTATGCATAACTTCTGTACACATTAATTTATTGCTATTGTATTTAAACTGCAAGTCTAAATTTAAAATAAAATCTTCATCAACACCCAAACCATATTCTTCAGCATAAAATTCTGGAACGTATTTATCTGGTGAAGTTCTAAATCCGAAGTTATAGTATCTACTTACATTTAAATTTTCAACATAATCATGTGGGTTAAATTTATACGGTTGACCACCTATATCATAATTTGCAACACTAAAATCGCAATAAATAATATCCTCTGTAAAGGATTGTAATCTAATTAACGACTCTAATTGTTTTATAAATGGAAACCCTTTAGGGAAAATAAAAATTATTTTTTCATTATATGTTTTATACAACCATGAACAAATTGGTAAACACTGACCAAAATCCCCAGCTTTTCCTGTGTGTGTAACTGCTATCATTTTATGATTAACTCTCCGTTATTTTTAAGTTTATTATTAATATATTCTTGATCTATTACCATAGATTTTTTTAGCGAACCGTTTTCGTATAATTTAATATCATAAATACTTGAATTATTATCGATTACTTTATAAAAAGATTGAGACGTTTTAACTGTTAAGTCCTCAATATCAGTAACAACATTATCACGTGATATCACAATTGACACATCTCTATCATCGGTTTTATTTGATGTGCTGTACCAAATAGCGAATTGATTCTTATTATCTTTAATTGGTAAAATATTAAAATACTCCACCATTGAACAAATATCAATGCTACAGTTACTTAGCATCTTATAAAAATCATTATCATTTAATATTTTTATTTGAGCTAAAGAATCTTTTAATGTATGATAAAACATATTCTCCAACCCGTTTGATTCTGATCCTATATCATTTTTCCAATTATTATAATCAACGTCATTCAAAATAAGACTGAAGTTTTCAATGAAAAAATCAACTCTGGTTGCAAATAACACTGTCCTTAAAGCATTACCTTCTGATGCAACCGTATGGTTATAAACAGCTTTATTATATTTTAAATCATCAATTAATTTAGGGATAATAGTAGTATCTGATATAACCATATCAAAATTAAAACATATAGTATTATCATAACCTAAATTTTTAGCATAATTAATACCATTATAATAATTAGTATAAACGGCAGGCCCGTGATAAATGTGGTTACCTTCCGTTTTAATGTTCATGAACATTTTTACTTTATCATTTTCAGTCCAAGAGGATGTATAATAATCGTGATAAGTTAGAATATTATTTGAATCATAAATAACATGATCAACTTCATTTTGTAACACTTCTGGAACTGGTGCGTGTGATGTTAATATAACATCATAACCTTGTTCTTTAATTGCTTTAATTGAGTTTAATGTGATATCCACTATACCATTATTTTTAGGATATGTGGAGATAATTACGGCTGTTTTATTTTGCTTACCGTATAAAATATCAGCTATTTTTTTAGTATTTTCATTTTGACTATTGAAATCTAAATAATTTATGGTATCATAAGTATCAAAATAATTTTGATAAACTGGTAAGTTATATATTAATGTTGGTATTCTGCAAGATATAGCTTCTCTAATTACAAGCGGCATAGTCTCTTTATCCGTTATTGTGCCTTTAGATGTGAATAGAAATAAATCCATTGCTAAGTAAAAGTCATCTACGTTTGATTTTTCACCGTGACATACAACATTAGATGGTTTATTTTCAATCAAAGGTTCCCAATAAGGTCTAAAATTATCAGCCATATTACCTAATGAGTGAAAAATTATCTTATCTGATTCAAATTGTTTTGCGTATTCAAAAAATTCTTTTTGGTTTTTTCTTGGTGTAAATAAACCAACATGTAACACATGTTTATAGTTAGGGTCTAAACCTAATTTAATTAAAGCCTCTTCTCTATCAGGTCTTTCTTTATATTCGATTGGGTATTCAACAACCTCAGATGGTATGTTTAAGTCTTTTAACATATCAACCTGGTAATTAGATACTAAAATAAACTTATCTGGTTGAAATCTTTTTCTTTCGCAATTAAATGATGAATCGTGAGATGTTTCAAATATTTTATATTTTCTATCTGATTTGTAAATTTCTTTAGCGATAATATCAGACATAAAATATTCAGGCATTTCTTCTAAATGCACAATATCTGGTTTAATTCTATTAATTGTATCAATTAATATTTGTTTATCCCCACCCCATGGTATTGTGATCAAATTGTCGCCTAGTAAGTCTTTAATTTTATTTTTCTGGATAACTAGCACGCCTCCAGTTACATCTTCATATTCAACAACGTATATTTCATAAACATCTTTTAACTGTTCAATCTTTTTTGTTAAATATTGTGGTAAACCACCTGTTGATAGGTGAGGTGCAATATATATAATCTTTTTCATGAATTTATTATTTGTCACAAATATACTAAAAATAAACCAAAAACAAATAAAAAAGCCTAGAATATTCTAGGCTTTTTAAGTTTAATTTTAATAATATTTGTATTATTTTCGTTTTAATATTTCAACTTCTTTAGTAAGTTCATTAATTGCTGCGATTAATAATGGTACTATCTTTTCGTATTGAACTGTTAAGTAATTTTCACCAGATTTGCTATTTACAACCCCATTTTCATCGACATTTCTATCGAATGGAGCTAATTTAACAGCTTCTGGTAATACCTTCTCAACATCTTGAGCAATCACACCCACTTGTCTTTCAGGGTATGTTCTATTCATCAATCCATCAGCCAATTCGTTTTGATAATACGTTACACTTCTTAAAGATTTAACTTTATCCAATGCATTTGTAATGTCATTAAAGTCTTTTTTCAATCTTTCGTCAGAGTAGAATGCTATGATGTTACCATCAGCCCAGAATTCGCCATTACCGAGACTATTTGTTTGCCACACCGCACCAGTAGCATCTTGCTTCATTGAAGTGTCAACAAAAGTACCACTACTGTTATATGGTATGTAAGGCGTGGTTGGGTTTGTACCGCCACCACCACCAGATGAACTCGTACCTGAAGTTCCAGCAGTTCCTGATATACCAGATGTTCCAGCAGTACCAGGAGCACCAGCAACACCACTTGTACCAGAAGTTCCAGCCCTACCAGAAGTTCCAGAAGTACCAGCAATACCACTTGTACCAGCAGTACCAGCAGGTGATGCGGATGTAAGACCAATAATTCCATTTACATCACGAGCTATATAAGTAATTGGTGTTACAACAGAACCATTAAATTTAGTTTGTTGAGCAGTTTGATCCCAATAAAAATAATTACCCGCACCCGAACCGTAAGCAGCGGCTTCTGGGTCACCAAACTTAAGATTAGCGTTATCCCAAAAAACGAACGGAAATCTTATAGGAACCACAGCAGATAAATTAGCTGTATCGATATTAATAGTTCTATTTGTTGTTAACGTACCACCACCAGCTAAACCATTAATACCAGTAACACTTACATATGTTCCTGAAGTACCTAAGTTACCAGAAATACCAGAAGTACCTGATGTACCAGCAGTTCCGTTAGTTCCCGAAGAGCCAGATCCTGCGCTTACACCACTACTAGCAGCAACACCACTTGTACCAGCAGTTCCAGATCTACCACTCGTTCCTTGAGAACCTGATGTGTTACTTACTCCTGATGTCCCAGCAGTTCCATTTATTCCAGATGTGCCAGCAGTACCATTAGATCCGCTTGTATTACTTATACCACTTGTACCAGCAGTCCCTGAGACACCACTTGTACCTGAAGTTCCACGAGAACCTGAAGTTCCTGAAGTATCACTTATTCCAGACGTACCAGCAGTTCCTCTAACACCTGATGTACCAGAAGTTCCTTGAGAACCAGAAGTTCCACTTGTATTTGATATACCAGATGTGCCAGCAGTGCTATTTATTCCAGAAGTACCAGCGGTACCAGAAGAACCTGACGTATTACTTATACCCGATGTTCCAGCAGTACCATTTATTCCTGAAGTTCCTTGTGAACCAGAAGTTCCCGAAGTATTAGATAAACCACTTGTTCCAGCAGTTCCTGAAACTCCAGAAGTACCTGAAGTTCCACGAGAACCTGAAGTTCCTGAAGTATCACTTATTCCAGACGTACCAGCAGTTCCTCTAACACCTGATGTACCTGATGTACCACTTGAGCCAGAAGTTCCTGAAGTATCACTGATTCCAGACGTACCAGCAGTTCCTCTAACACCAGAAGTTCCTTGAGAACCAGAAGTACCACTTGTATTTGCGATGCCACTAGTACCAGCAGTTCCATTTATACCTGAAGTACCTGATGTACCGTTAGACCCGCTCGTATTCGCAATACCACTCGTACCAGCAGTACCTGATATACCACTTGTACCATTACTACCAGAAGTATTAGATAAACCTGAAGTACCAGCTGTTCCAGAAATACCTGACGTACCTTGAGAACCAGAAGTTCCAGAAGTATTTGCGATACCAGAAGTTCCAGCAGTACCAGAGATACCTGAAGTTCCACGAGAACCTGATGTCCCAGAAGTATCACTCAATCCAGAAGTACCAGCAGTACCTTTAAATCCAGACGTTCCTGATGAACCTGATGTACCAGATGTACCAGATGTGTCAGACACACCACTTGTACCAGCCGTTCCTCTAATACCAGATGAACCATTTGATCCTGATGTTCCTGAAGTGTTAGAAACCCCTGAAGTACCTGCGGTTCCATTGATACCACTTGTACCTTGAGAACCTGATGTTCCAGATGTATTACTTATACCTGAAGTTCCAGCTGTACCTGATATACCACTTGTACCATTACTACCAGATGTGTTAGATAATCCACTAGTTCCGTTAGTTCCACTTATACCTGAAGTACCATTACTACCTGATGTGTTAGACACACCACTTGTACCAGCAGTTCCGCTAACACCTGAAGTTCCGTTAGATCCGCTTGTATTAGATAAACCAGAAGTACCAGCTGTTCCATTAATTCCTGAAGTTCCTTGAGAACCAGAAGTTCCTGATGTATTAGACACACCACTTGTACCAGCAGTACCATTTCTACCTGATGTTCCATCAGCTCCAGAAGTACCACTTGTATTTGCAATACCGCTTGTTCCAGCGGTTCCTGATCTACCAGCAGTTCCAGAAGTTCCTGATGAACCAGCTGAACCTGATGTTCCAGAAGTATCACTTATTCCTGACGTACCAGCCGTACCTTTAACACCAGACGTTCCTGATGAACCCGATGTACCAGATGTATCACTAATACCACTTGTACCAGCAGTACCTCTAATACCTGATGTACCTTGAGAACCAGAAGTTCCAGAAGTGTTAGATACACCACTTGTACCAGCAGTACCGTTTATTCCACTTGTACCATTAGTTCCAGAAGAACCTGATGTATTTGAAACACCAGAAGTACCAGCAGTTCCTGAAATACCTGACGTTCCGTTACTACCACTTGTATTACTCAACCCTGAAGTACCAGCTGTCCCTGAAATGCCTGAGGTTCCATTAGAACCAGAAGTATTAGATAACCCTGATGTACCAGCAGTACCAGAGATACCTGATGTACCATTACTACCAGATGTGTTAGATAATCCTGAAGTACCAGCAGTTCCCGATAATCCTGAAGTACCAGCAGTTCCCGATGTGTTTGAAGTGCCTGATGTGCCAGCGGTACCATTTATTCCACTTGTTCCTGAAGTACCATTACTACCAGAAGTGTTACTTACACCTGAAGTTCCAGCGGTACCATTTGTACCACTTACACCTGAAGTACCATTACTACCAGAAGTGTTACTCAATCCAGAAGTGCCAGCAGTTCCAGAAATACCTGATGTACCTTGAGAACCAGAAGTTCCTGATGTATTAGACACTCCACTTGTACCAGCAGTTCCGTTTCTACCAGATGTACCATCAGCACCAGAAGTACCAGAAGTGTTATTTATTCCTGAAGTACCAGCAGTTCCCGATCTACCTGACGTACCAGCAGTTCCTGATGTACCAGAAGTGTCACTTATTCCCGAAGTACCAGCAGTTCCTTTAACACCTGAGGTTCCTGAAGTTCCTGATGAACCAGAAGTTCCTGATGTATCACTTACACCACTAGTACCCGCAGTTCCTCTAATACCAGAAGTTCCTTGAGAACCTGATGTTCCAGAAGTATTAGATATACCTGAGGTTCCAGCTGTTCCATTAACACCACTTGTACCTGATGTACCATTACTACCTGATGTGTTAGACACTCCACTTGTACCAGCAGTACCATTTATTCCTGAAGTACCTTGAGTTCCTGATGAACCAGAAGTGTTTGAAGTTCCTGATGTGCCAGCTGTACCTGATACACCTGATGTACCATTAGAACCAGAAGTATTAGATAACCCTGATGTACCAGCAGTACCTGAGATACCACTTGTACCTTGAGAACCAGAAGTTCCTGATGTATTAGACACACCACTTGTACCAGCAGTTCCGTTTCTACCAGATGTACCATCAGCACCTGAAGTACCACTTGTATTTGCGATGCCACTAGTACCCGCAGTTCCTGATCTACCAGCAGTTCCAGATGTTCCTGATGAACCAGCAGAACCAGAAGTTCCTGATGTATCACTTACACCACTAGTACCCGCAGTTCCTCTAATACCTGAAGTACCTTGAGAACCAGAAGTTCCTGATGTATCGCTTATTCCTGAAGTACCAGCAGTTCCTCTAATACCAGAAGTACCATTGGTACCGTTACTACCTGAAGTTCCACTTGTGCCAGAATTACCAGATGTTCCAGCAGTTCCATTTATTCCTGAAGTACCATTACTACCTGATGTACCTGCGGTACCGTTAGTTCCACTTACACCTGATGTACCATTACTACCAGAAGTATTACTTAAACCACTAGTACCCGCAGTTCCGTTTCTACCTGAAGTCCCTTGTGAACCTGATGTACCTGATGTATCACTAATTCCTGACGTACCAGCAGTTCCAGTTTTACCAGATGTACCAGCTGAACCAGAAGTACCAGATGTGCCAGAAACTGTTGAAGTACCAGCGGCTGCTGAGGTACCAGACGAACCAGCAGAACCAGAAGTCCCACTTGTTGATGAAAGACCTGACGTACCCGCAGTTCCGTTTATACCACTTGTACCTTGAGAACCAGAAGTTCCTGAAGTGTTTGAAACACCACTTGTACCAGCGGTACCGTTTATTCCAGAAGTTCCGTTAGAACCTGATGTACCTGATGTGTTTGATAAACCACTTGTTCCAGCAGTTCCTGAAACTCCAGAAGTACCTGAAGTTCCACGAGAACCTGAAGTTCCTGATGTATCGCTTACACCACTAGTACCAGCAGTTCCTCTAATACCTGATGTACCACTTGAGCCAGAAGTTCCTGAAGTATCACTGATTCCAGACGTACCAGCAGTTCCTCTAACACCAGAAGTACCATTGGTACCGTTACTACCTGAAGTTCCACTTAACCCAGATGTACCAGCCGTACCATTTATACCTGAAGTACCTTGGGAACCAGAAGTTCCTGATGTATTACTTACACCTGAAGTGCCAGCAGTTCCGTTTATACCTGAAGTACCACTTGATCCATTTGAACCAGACGTATTAGATAAACCTGAAGTACCTGCGGTACCGTTTGTTCCATTTATTCCTGAAGTTCCTGATGTACCAGCAGAACCTGATGTTCCACTTGTTGAGCTTAAACCTGATGTTCCCGCTGTTCCAGATACACCTGATGTTCCACTTGATCCATTAGAACCAGAAGTGTTACTTATACCTGAAGTTCCAGCAGTACCATTTGTACCTGAAACTCCGCTTGTTCCTTGAGTTCCTGATGAACCAGCCGAACCTGAAGTTCCTGATGTGTTTGAAGTTCCTGATGTACCTGCGGTACCATTTATTCCTGAAGTACCTGAAGTACCATTACTACCAGATGTGTTAGATAAACCAGAGGTTCCTGCGGTTCCATTAGTACCAGATAAACCACTTGTTCCATTAGAACCTGATGTATTTGAATTTCCGCTTGTACCAGCAGTTCCTGAGATACCACTTGTACCTTGAGAACCTGA
>Ga0209599_10000887_pt1 | contig 16543 bp, 14 predicted proteins | sample Shrwel_input2_FT_FD_187534 | JGI IMG/M metagenome (GOLD analysis project Ga0209599, IMG submission 187534) | Subsurface microbial communities from deep shales in Ohio, USA - Utica-3 well 1 S input2 FT (SPAdes) (version 2) ... | reverse complement strand
AAGACCCGCAGGCCCTGGCGGCTGTCCGTCGCTTCTGGCAGGAACTCGGCTCGGTCCTGCATGAGACCGACGCCGCCAAGCACGACGAGATCGTCGCCGCGATCAGCCATGTGCCGCACGCCGCCGCCTCGGCGCTCATGCTCGCCGTGATGGACCAGGCCGGCTTCCGCCGCTTCGCGGTCGGCGCGGGCCTGCGCGACACGACCCGCATCGCCGCCGGCGAAGAAAATCTCTGGGTCGGCATCATGCTCGCCAACGCCCGGCACACCGCCGCCGGCCTCCGCGACGTCGAGAAGCGCGTCGCCGAACTCCGTACCGCCGTCGAAGCGAACGACGCGGTCGCCCTGCGTCGCCTCCTCGCCGAAGCCCGCAACGCCCGCCAGAACCTCGACCGGCCCGAATGAGTCAGACCCTCGTCATCCGCCCTTTCCAGACGCCTGCCCGCGGCGTCGCCCAGGTCCCGGGCTCGAAGAGCATCACCAACCGCGCCCTGATCCTGGCCGCGCTCGCCGACGGCGTCACGCTGTTCACCGGCGCGCTCTTCAGCCGCGACACCCGCATCCTCATCGCCGCCCTGCGCGCGTTGGGCTTCGCGGTGACCGATGACGAAGCCGCCGGTACGATCCAGATCGTCGGCCTCGGAGGCCGGATCCCGCACACGCGTGCCAAGTTGCATGTCGGCAACGCCGGCACCGCGGCGCGCTTCCTCACCGCCTTCCTGGCGCTCGCCCCGGATGGCTGCTATGAACTCGACGGCGACGAAGCCATGCGCGCCCGGCCCATGCGCGGCCTGCTCGATGCGCTGACCGCCGGCGGCTGTCGCGCCCTGCAGCCTGATGGCGCCCCCGCCAGCGGGTTCCCCTTCACGCTCCACACGACCGGCAAGCTGGGTCGCCTTGAAGTCGACGCTTCCGCCTCTTCGCAGCTCCTGTCCGCCCTGCTGATGGTCCTGCCGCTTTCAGCCGGGGCATCGGTGAGCATGAAAGGCTCCACGGTCTCCGAACCGTTCGTCGAGATGACCGCGCGCATGTGCGGCCAGTTCGGCCGACCGCTCGAACGGCTCGCCGACGGCAGCTGGACGTGTCCGTCTCCCGGCGCGTATGTCGCCCAGGCGACTTACGCCATCGAGCCCGACGCCACCGCCGCGAGCTACTTCATCGCCTTGCCGGCCGTGACGGGCTTCCGGGCTTCCGTTCGCATCGAAGGCTACGCCAGCGGCGGACTCCAGGGTGATACGGCCTTCGCCAAGGTCGCCGCCGCGTGTGGCGCCACGCTCAAGTCGGCGAACGGCACGCTCGTCGCCGAATCTTGGTCCGGCATCCGCGGAGGCGAATTCGATTTCAACGCGTTCTCGGATACCTTCCTGACGCTGGCGACCATCGCCACCTTGGCCGACGGGCCCGTGAAGATCCGCGGCATCGCGCACACGCGCAAGCAGGAGACCGACCGCGTGCTCGCGATGGCGACCGAACTGGAACGCCTGGGCATCAAGGTCGAACCCACGTCGGCCCAGCTCCGCGCCGACGAGACCCTGTCGTCTCTCACGATTTTCCCCGGCAAGTCGGCCATGCGTCAGGCCGCCGCCGCCGCGCCTATCGCCATCCGCACCTATGAGGACCATCGCATGGCGATGAGCTTCGGCGTCCTCGGCAGCTTCGACCTTTTCGGCGACGGCCGTCCGTGGATCGCGATCGAAGATCCCGCCTGCACGGGCAAGACCTTCCCGCGTTTCTTCCAGGCGCTCGAGGCCCTCCGTACGAACTTCGTGCGCGTCTCCGTGGACGGTGGCGCCGCTTCGGGGAAGTCGAGTACCAGTCGCCGCCTCGCCCAGTTGCACGGCCTGCTGCATGTCGATACCGGCGCTCACTATCGTAGCCTCACCCGGGCGCTGCTTCTCGCTGGCGCTGCGGCCGACGATCCGGCCTCCGTGAAGGTCGCGTTGGCCAAGCTTCGCATCGGCTCGTACATCGTGGCCCGCCAGGGCGCGCGCAGTTCCGCGCTCACCCTCGACGGCGTCCTGCCCGACGACGCCGGCCTACGTACGCCCGAGGTCAACGCAGCGGTCTCGAAGATCGCCGCCCTGCCCTCCGTCCGCAACTTCCTGCTCGAATACCAACGCTCCCAAGTGAAGCTCGCGAGCGACCAAGGTTTCGCCGGCGTGGTGATGGAAGGCCGCGACATCGGTTCCGTCGTCCTGCCGGACGCCGAAGTCCGCATCTTCCTCGAAGCTGACGCTGAAGCGCGCTCCCAGCGCCGGGCCGCCGAAGGCCAGGCCGATCAGGTCGTCCAGCGCGACCATCTCGACGCCACGCGCAAGACCGCCCCGCTCGTCTGTCCGAACGGCGCCTGCCGCTTGGACAATACGCACCTGCCGCTCGAGGCCGTCGTCGCCCAGATCGGCGAACTGATCAAGGTGGCCGCCCTGCCCCGATGATCCTCGATTCGAAGAACCTGATCTACAAGGCCGTCTATCACGGCGCCCGATCGTTCATCGAGGTCTTCGCCACGCTCGAGGTCGAAGGCTGGGAGAACGTGCCCGACGGCGCGTGCCTCTTCGCTTCCAACCACCAGAGCATGCTGGACCCGCCGTTGCTGGGCTCCTGCCTGCCCCGCGAGATTTCCTTCATCGCCCGCCGTTCGCTCTTCGACAACCCGGTCTTCGGCTTCGTCATCCGCGCCTGCCATTCGATCCCGGTCGACCGTGGCGAAGCGGACATCGGGGCGATCCGGGCGGCGTTGGCGGCCCTGGCCGGCGGCGAAGGACTGCTCATCTTCCCGGAAGGCACCCGCAGCCATGACGGCGTGATCACGGCGCCCAAGGCCGGCGCCGGTCTCCTGGCCTGCAAGTCCGGCGTCCCGGTCGTCCCGATCCATATCCGCGGCGCGCGGGACGTCCTGCCCCGCGGGGCGAACTTCCCGGTCGGCTCGGCGCGGATCCGGGTGCGCTTCGGCAAGGCGATGCTGCCGGCGGAATACGATCCGGGCGCGGAGCACCGCGAGCGCTCGATCGAGGCGTCGCGCCGCATCCTGGAGCGCATCAAGTCGCTCCCGGATTGCGCCGAGCCCGGTCTCTGAGCCGGTCGCTTACGAGATCCGCTGCGGCATCACGACGCAGAGGAAATCATCCTTCAGTCCGCGGATCACGCCGGGAGACATCTCGTCCTTGAATTCGAAATCGACCTCGTCTTCGGTCAGCGCCTTGAGCGGGTCGATGATGTACTGCGGGTTGAACGCGATGTTCACGTCCGGTCCTTCGTACTTCACCGCGATCGGTTCGTGGGCTTCGCCGCTTTCCGACTTCGCGGAGATCTCGAGGTTCTGCGTCTTCTTGGTGACGCTCATCCGGATGGTGTTGTTGCGGTCGTCGGTCATCAGCGCGGCACGGTTGACGCTCTCGAGGAGCTTCTCGCGTTCGAGCCGGACCTTCGAGCCGGCGTCCTTCGGGATGACCTGGCGGTAATTCGGATAGTTGCCTTCGACGACCTTGGACACGAGCTGGATGCGGTCCATGAGGCCTTCCTCGTTCTTCGGGATGTCGATCGTGAAGCCGACCTGACGTTCGTTGTGCGAGACGTGGGCTTCGCCGCCGGACTTCAGCAGGCGCATCAGTTCGATGATGGTGCGGGCGGGCAGGATGAGAGCCAGGGCCTTATCGGTCCCGGCGAGCTTGCGTTCGCACTTGGCGAGGCGGCGGCCGTCGGTCGCGACGACCGTCAGCTTGCCTTCGGCGAATTCGAAGAAGACCCCGTTGAGGATGTAGCGGTTCTCGTCGGAAGACTGGGCGTAGCTCACCTTGCGGAGCATGTCGCCGAGGTCATCCTGGTTGATGGAGATGGTCGGCTGGCCCGCGAAGTTGGAGATGGGCGGGAACTGGTCGGCGGGGAGGCCGGCGACCTGGAACACCGAGCTGCCGGAGGTGATCTTCACGCGGTCCTTGCCGGTGAGTTCGACGATGGTGTCGCTGCTCGAGAGTGCGCGGACGATGGGGACGAGTTTCTTGACCGGGAGGGTGATGCGGCCAGGAGAAGACACCGAAGCCTTGATGCGGCAGCAGATGCCGAGATCGAGGTTGGTCGTCGTCAGCGTGACGGTGTCGCCTTCGGCTTCGATGAGCACGTTCTGGAGGATCGGCATCGTCGCGCGGCTGCCGACGACGTTCGTCACGCTCGAGAGGCCGTTGAAAAAGTGATTCCGGTTAACCTTGAACTTCATGATGACGTCAGAATTGAGCAGAGGCGGGGGCTGAGGCAACCCCTCATTGCCCACATCACGGCTCACTCTGTATCTATTCTCTCTTCATTTATAAATACCCGTAGTATCAGCAGGGGGCGGAAAGCCGTATACAGTTCCGCAACACGCTGATGAAAGGCACCATCGGACCGAGACGCCCTTGTGCCTGTGAAGTGAATAACCCGAGGCTTGTTCACAGGACGACCGAGGCACGGTTTGTCCACCCCTTGTTCACACCTTGGACACCGGCTCGTCATCGTCGTCCGGAGCGGGGTCCATCTCGCTTTTCTTCAGGAGGAACGCGTGACGGAACAGGCTGTAGAGAACGTATCCCAGGAAGACCGCCGGGAAGGAATACTGAGGATAGCGGAAGAGCACGGCCGCCAAGATGATGATCAGGATGAAGACACGGGTCTTCGCCCGGGCGGTCCAATCCAGCTTCTTGAAGCTCGGGAAGCGCACATTGCTGACCATCAGGAAGGAGATGACCAGCATCACCGGAAGCAGCACCCATGACCAAGCCTGCACGGCCTGTTCGAACGGATCCTTATGATCCGACGATACCATGACCTTGGACAGGACGAGGACCAACGAGGCGATCATGCCGGCGGCCGCCGGGGAGGGGAGGCCGACGAAATCACCTCCGGCAGCACGTTTTTCGTTACCCGGGACCAACGGGTTGGTCAGGACGTTGAAACGGGCCAGACGCACCCCGGCGCAAAGCAGGTAGATGAAAGCCAGCAACCAGGTCGCCAGCTGGACGTTGTCCGTGACCTCGGGCTTGATGACCAAGAAACAGGCCATGAGGGCCGGGGCTACGCCGAAGGAGACCGTATCGGCGATGGAATCGAACTCCGCCCCGAAGAGCGATTCGCGCTTGGTGGCGCGGGCGACGCGGCCGTCGAACAGGTCGCAGACGCAGGCGAAGAGGATGAACCAGACCGCCATGTTATAGTGCTCGGCCCGGCCTTCCGGGGTGAGCGACGTGAAGCGGGCTTCGATGCAGTTCTTGATGGCCAAGAAGCCGCAGAGCATGTTGCCCGCCGTGAAGAGATTCGGCAGGAGATAGATGCGGGCCGCCTCTTCCGGGGTGGAATATTGCGGTTTCGGGGGAGGCGTGGTCACGATTAGGACTTAGGGGTTTCGTCGAGGTATTTCCAGAAGCCGCCTTCTTGTTCGATGCGGGCTTCGTCCTCAGGGAAAGGCAGGTGGGAGCGGAAGGCGAAGTCCGCATAGGTGTGCTTATGCAGCACGTAGTTGGCCATGAGCGAGCCTTCGCTGGCTTCGAAATAGATGCGGAATTCGCCGACGCGCAGGCGATGATAGGTGTGGCCGCCGCGACGGACCGTGCCGAGCTCGGAGCTGCCGCGCAGGAGCTCTTCCGTGGTCAGGGAGCTGAACGCCTCGACGACTTCCATCTGCTCCAACGTCGGCAGCTTCGCGAGCTCGCGCATCGCCTGGTCGCTGAAGTTCACTTGGTACATCGGAGAGCCGGAGCAAACGACGCATGCGCGGCCACGGCAATCATTCAGTTCGGCCGCGCCCAACGCGAGATCAGCAAAACCGCCTGTTTTTCGACCAAATCCAACACTTTTTCGAAATCGTCGCTTTCGCCGTAATACGGATCGGGCAAGGCGACGTCGCCGAGGAAGAGCGCCAGACGATGATGCTCTTCCTGCGGACAACGGCGGCGGAGTTCACGCAGGTTGATCTCGTCGGCGGCGAGGATGAGATCGAACTCGTGGAAATCGGAAGCGTGGACCTGGCGGGCGCGGAGCGTCGACAGGTCATAGCCTCGGTCGCGGGCGTGACGGACGGACCGCGGATCGGGCGCGTCGCCGACGTGATAGTTCTCCGTACCGGCGGAATCGAATTCGATACCCAGGCCGGCCTGCCGGGCCTTCACGCGCAGGACCTCTTCCGCCGTCGGCGAACGGCAGATGTTACCCATGCACACCAGGAGCACCCGACGGGGTCGACCGACCTTGGCCACGGCTCAGACCTTGCCGCCGAAGCTCTGGTGGTCGTCCAGATCCAGGACGTCGAACCAGCTGATGATGTCCTCGCGCTTGGCGCCGGCCGGGGTTGAAGATTGGTATTCGCTCACCTTGGCCCGACCCGCCGGTGCGCTGGGGGCTCGCTGCTCGTGGAAAGCGCTGAAAGCGGCGATTTCGTAGGCCTGACGGGGTTTCTGGGCATTAGCCATCATCCAGGTGAGGATCTCGCCATCACCCAAACCCTTGTCAATCTGTGCCTTAAGGGCATCCGCGTCGACTCCCAGGAAGTCCAGGACGTTACGATCGAGGGAGCAACCAAAGGTATACTCGCCATTTTTGCCGGCTTTCGTCGCGCGGGCCTTGTCGATCATGCGGGGAAGGATGACCAGACCACCAAGGCGGACGCGGGGGCTGCGAGGGGGGTGTTGGGTGAGGTCGTAGAGGTCGTGGGCCATAAGGAAGTTGAACCTAGGCCCCTCCCCTGCTTCCGCAAGAAAACAGGTCGGTTTGCAGGTTTGCCAAAATGTCACACCCCCCTTTTATCTTCTCCCTATGTCCCCTCTGGCCGCAGCATTAGCTGAGCACCCCCTGACCCGGGAATGCCTGCTCGGCTGTGCCGCGGTTTTCCTAGCGGCGGCGGTGTTAGATGGCCTTGCCGCTAAGGACGCGTCCGGGCGCTGGCCGACGGCCGGCCTCTGGTTGTTGCGCGGCGGATGGATCATGCTCACCACCATGTTGGCTTACCAAGGGCTCCGGACGCATGCCTTGCCGATCAGCAGTGCGGCCGAACTCCTGCTTTCCATCGCCTGGGGTCTCTCCGGCCTGGCCCTGTTCCTGGACCTGACCTTCACCCATCGTCTGCCCACCTGGGCGATCGCGGGGGCGACGACGGGATGCTTGGTGGCGGCCGCCTGGCTCGGCGTCGTCGGACAGCCGACCGACCATGCCGACAAGCCGCTGATCGTCATCCATGTCGGGGCCGCCATCCTCGCCTACTGCGTGCTCGGCGCGCAGGCGTTGAACTCCGCCGCCTACCTCCTGCAGGATCGCGCGCTCGCCCGGCGCGAGTTCGGCGGGATCTACGCGCTGCTGCCCGCCTTGGTCCCGCTCGATCGTATCGGCGGCCAGCTCATGGGCGCCGCCGTCTGGCTGCTCGGACTTTCGCTCGTCATCGGCGCCACCGACTGGGCGCAGCGGGACCTCGCGCTCGTGGCCTTGCCCAAGCTCGCCGCCGCCCTGCTCACGTGGGTCGCCTGTCTCGTCGTCACCGTGCAGCGTCGTCGGCATCGGCTCGCCGGTTCGGCTTACGCCCGCGCCTCGTTGATCATCTTCGTCCCGGCGCTCATCGCGCTTTATCTTTCGCTCCCCGCCGCCCGATGAGCGAACGCGTCCGTAATCTCGTGGCGCTCAGCGCCACCCATCGCACCGCCGGGCTCGACGAGCGCGCCGCCTTCACCGTGCCCGCCGGAGGCGCCGAGGCGTTCTATGCCGCCGCGCGCGAGGCCGGCCTCGCCGAAGCGGTGCTGCTCGCCACGTGCAACCGGCTCGAAGCCTACGGCGTCGGCGACGAAGCCGCCGCCCTCCACGTGCGCAGCGCGCTCATCAAGGCGACCGGCGCGCCCGCGTCGGTCCTCGACCAGCATCTCCGTCCCGTGCCGGGCCTCGAGGCCGTCGAGCATCTCTTCGCCGTCGTCTCGGGCCTCGAATCGCAGATGGTGGGCGAGGTCGAGATCGCCGGTCAGGTCAAGGACGCCTACGCCGACGCGCTCGCGCGCGGCATGACCGGGCCCGTGTTGAACCGCGTCTTCCAGCGGGCCTTCCAGGCCGGCGCCTGGGCGCGCACGCATACCGGCATCTCCCAGGGTCAGGTCAGCCTCGGCAACGTCGCCGTGGAGCTCGCGCAGCGCGTGTTCGGTTCCCTCGCCGAAGCGCGGGTGCTGGTGCTCGGCACCGGCGACGTCGGCCGCCAGGTCGTGCAGGCCCTCGTCTCGCGCGGGGCCGCCCAGGTGTCCGTCGCCTCCCGCACCTTCGAGAACGCCCGCGTGCTCGCCGAAGAATTCTCCGGCGCATCGCTCACCTTGGCCGACGCGCTCCGGCAGGCGCATGCCCATGACGTCATCGTCGGTTGCGCCACGGTGGAGCGCGCGTTGCTCGACGCCGTCGCGCTCCGCGAATCCGTCGCCCGCCGCCAAGGCCGGCCGCTGCTGCTCGTGGACCTCGGCGTGCCCCGCAATTTCGACGTCGCGGCCCGCTCGCTCGAAGGCGCCTACCTCTGCGACCTCGACGACCTCGCCGCCGTTTCCAACGCCAACCTCAAGGCCCGGCTCGCCGAGGTCGACCGCGCCCGCGCGGCCCTCGCCGAGAAGGCGGCGCGCGCCTGGGGCGCCGCCAACCATCCGGCCTCTCCGGAAGCCTGAACCATGAAGCCCACGGTCCTCATCGTCGACGACGAGAAGAACATCCGCGACGGCCTGCGCGCCGCGCTCGAAGACCGCTACGAGACCTTCGTGGCGAAGGACGCCGCAGAAGCGGCGCGCCTCATGCAGGACGTCCCGCCGGACGCCGTGCTCACCGATCTGCGCATGGCGGGCGAGGACGGCATGGCGGTCATCGACCGCGCGCTCAAGCTGCCGCATCAGCCGGTCTGCATCATGATGACGGCGTACGGCGACGTGGAGACCGCCGTCACGGCGATGAGCCGCGGCGCCTATTGGTTCTTCCAGAAGCCGGTCGACCTGCGCCAGGTCGAGCTGGTGCTGGAGCGCGGGCTCAAGGCGCGGACGACCGAGAAGGAGGTCGTCACGCTGAAGGCCCGCCTCGACCGCAAGTTCTCCCTCGGAGAGGTCGTCGGCTCTTCCGCTTCCCTTCAGCACTCGATCGAACAGGTCCGCTCGGTCGCTTCTTCGAATGCGACCGTCCTGCTGCTCGGCGAGACCGGCACGGGCAAGGAACTCTTCGCCCAGATGATCCACCAGGCGAGCCAGCGCGCGAAGGGGCCGTTCATGGCGGTGCACTGCGCTGCGATTCCGGCCAACCTTCTGGAGTCCGAACTCTTCGGCCACGAGAAAGGCGCCTTCACCGGCGCGAACGAACGCCGCGTGGGCCGATTCGAATCGGCCGACGGCGGGACCCTTTTCCTCGACGAAATCGGCGAGATCGACGCCACCACCCAGGTGAAGCTCCTGCGCTTCCTCGAGACGCGCGCCGTCGAGCGCCTGGGTTCCCACCGGCCGATCGCCCTCGACCTCCGTCTCGTCTGCGCGACGAATCGAGACCTCCAGCAGATGGTGAAGGAGGGCAAGTTCCGCGAAGACCTCTTCTACCGTCTTTCCGTCGTCCCGCTGCGGCTGCCGCCCTTGCGCGAACGCACCGACGACGTCCCGCTCCTGCTCGCCCATTACCTCGAGCGTTTCGCTAAAGAGAACGGCGCCGCCGCGCCGAGACTCTCCCCGGAGGCGCTCGCGGTCCTCGTGCGCTATCCATGGCCCGGCAACATCCGTGAGCTGCGCAACGCGTGCGAGAACCTCGCGGTGCTCCGCGCCGGCAAGACGGTCGGTCCGGCCGATCTCGATCCGCGCTTCAGCGGCCCGACGTCACTGTCGCCGTCCGCTCCGGCGGCAGGCGCCACGGGCAACCTCGACCGCACGCAGAACGAGAAGCAGTTGCTCAAGCAGGCGCTGACCGCCGCGGCGGGCAACCGGACGCGCGCCGCGGAGCTCATGGGCATCTCGCGGCGTACCTTGCACCGTAAACTCCTGCAGTGGCCGGAGCTCGATCCCGGCCCCGAGACGGCGTGAAGTTCCTCCTCGGTTTTTTCTTCGTCTGCGCGGCCGAAGGCGCGGACCTCGTCGGGACGGACCTGCTCGACGGACGTTTCGCCGCCGGGCTGCGCGCCGCGGCCGGCCAGGGGAGCGCGGATTTCGCGGGTACCTTGCCCGCGCGGAGAGCCTTGAAGGAAGGCCGCGCCGCGGCCGCCATCCTGATGGTGAGGCCGGGCGAGGCCTCGCCCTCGCCTGGCGCCCGCGAGTTCCGCCTGGCTTCGGCGGTGGTCGTGGTCGCGACGCATGGGAGCAACCGCATCGAGCAGGTCACCTTCGAGCAGCTCGTCAACGCCTTCGGCCGCGATGCCCGCGCGCCCGCCCGCAATTGGAACGATCTCGACCCGCTCGCCCGTTCGGAACTCATGACGCCGGCGTTATGCTCTCCGCCCGGCACGATGGCGCTCGAGGTCTTCCAAGGACTCGTCCTGGAAGGTCAGCCCTTCCGGCCGGACGTCCGGCTGCGCGTCGAGACGGACCTCGCGGCCGATCTCCTTGCGTCGCGAGCCGGGAGCATCGTCCTCTTGCCGCGACCGCCGACGAGCCGCGGTCGGGTCTTGCCGGTCGCTGACGGGCGTCCGGGCAGGTCAGCCACCGCCTACGGTCCGAATGAGAGCAATGTGCACAATGGTGACTATCCTTTGCAGGTCCCCCTCGTTCTTTTTGTCCGGCCCGAGAAAGTCGCCGAGCTCCGCCCTGCCCTGCGATGGCTTTGCTCCGAGGCGGCCGCCGACCTCCTATCCAGCCAGGGGCTGACCCCCGCCCCGGCGGCCGCCCGGGCGGCTTTCCTCCAAAGGCTTGACACTCGTTGAGGCGTTTGGTCTGCTCCTCATCCAACGCGCGCGTAGCTCAATGGTAGAGTACCACCTTGCCAAGGTGGCTGTTGCTGGTTCAAGTCCAGTCGCGCGCTCCACTTTAAAAATGGAGCCAAAACCCGCCGAAACCCGGCGGGTTTTTCATTTAGGGACGGTCAGGCGACCCGCGGAATCGTGACCATCACCCGCAGGCCCTTCGGCCGGACAGGTTCCGCACCGGCCGATCCCCCATGGAGTTCCGCGACCTGACGCACGATGCTCAGGCCTAGTCCGCTGCCTCCGGCCCGGCGGGATTTGTCGGTCCGGTAGAAACGGTCGAACAGCCGCGGCAGGTCGGCGGTCGCCACGCCGGCGCCGTCATCCTCCACGCTCAGCTCGGTTCCCTCGGCGGTGTCCCGGGTCCCGATCCGGAGGCGGCTCAGGCCGGCCGCGTGAGCCAGGGCGTTATCGATGAGGTTCTGGATGAGGCGGCGGGCCTGAATCGGGTCGGCGCCGACGTCTTCCGTCGCCGCCAGCTCCAGGTTGATTTCCACGCCGGCGGCCTTGCAGCGGGCGCCGAATTCTTCGGCCACTTCCCGCGCCGCCGCGTGCAACGCGCCCGGCTCCCGGCGGACTTCGCGTGACGATTCCAGACTGGCGAGGGCCAGCAGCCCTTCGACGAGCCCTTGGAGCCGTCCGACGGATGAGACGATCTTCTGCGTGAAGCGGGCACGGTCTTCGACCGACATCGTCGCCTGATCTTCGGCGAGCGTCTCGGCGTAGCCGCGGAGGATCGTCACCGGCGTCCGGAGGTCATGCGAGACGTTGGTCACGAAGTCGCGTTCCATCGCCTGCAGGCGCTTCAGCGCGGTCACGTCCGCCAGCACGAAGATCGCCGCGCCCGGGCCGAACGCCTCGGGGTCGGTGCGGGCGCCGGCGGCTTGCAGCCAGACATCGGCCAACGGCGCGCGGTTGAGCAGCAATGTCGCGCGCGCGTCGCCCTCGCCGCGTACGCGCCGGATCAGGTCGATGAAGTCGGCGCTCCGGACCAGCGGCACCACCGGGCCGCCGACGTCTTCGTCGGCCAGGCTGAAGAGCGCCGCGGCCGCCGGGTTGGCGAGGCGGAGGCGATCCTGCGCATCGACGACGAGCACCGCGTCGGTCAAGGGCGCGAGCAGCGCCTCGATGCGCCGCCCCGCGGCGGCGCGGATCTCGCCTTCGTCTTCCGCGCGTCGTTCGATCGCGATGAACAGTTCCTCGAGGCGCAGCTTGCGCACCAGCCAGCCTTGCGGACGCGCGCCGGCGTCCGCCGCGAGCAATGTCCGGCGGGCCCAGCGCACGTGCGAACCGACGGTGGCGAAACCCCAGACGGCGGCCGCGGCGAGCGCGAGCAGGAGCAGCCAAGGTAGCCAGGTCATCGGTTCCGGATTCTGTCGGCGCGACGAGTCCGCGCGAGCGCAAAGCGGTTCAGCCGTTCACGCGGTAACCGACGCCGCGCACCGTATCGATCACGTCGCCCGCCGGGCCGAGCTTCTCCCGGAGGCGTCGCACGTGCGTGTCCACCGTCCGCGTCTCGAGGTCGGGCGAATAGTTCCACACGTCGGCGAGCAGCTCTTCGCGCGACTGCACCCTGCCCTTGCGCTCAAGGAGCAGGCGGAGCAGCTTGAATTCGGTCGCCGTGAGTTCGACGGTCTTGCCCGACGCGGTGACCTCGTGCCGTTCGATGTCGAGGAGGAGCGCCCCCGCGGCGAGCCGCGTCGAGGGTTTGGCGGCCGCGGACTTCGCGCGGCGCAGCAGCGCCTGCGCGCGGAGCATCAGCTCGCGCGTGTCGAAAGGCTTGGTCACGTAATCATCCGCGCCGGACTCCAGGCCCTTCACCTTGTCGACCGTCTCCCCTTTTGCCGTGAGGAAGATCACGGGCGTGTCCTGGAGGAGCGCGTCGGAGCGGACCATGCGAAGCAATTGCACCCCGGTGAGTTCGGGCATCATCACGTCCAGGATGATCAGGTCCGGGCGGAAGTCCCGCGCCAGGCCGATGGCCCGCAGCGGGTCGTTGAGCGTCCGGATGGCATAGCCGGCCTGCTTGAACTTATAATCCAGCAGTTCGGTGACGTCGGCTTCGTCGTCGACGATCAAGATGCGCTTGAGATGTTCGGCGTCCATGGGTGCGTCCTTACATAAGACCACCCGCTTCCGAAGCGCCAGAGTTAGGTGTCAATGATGGCGGTTGCGTGACACGCCTCTATTTTATTTATAAACATATCACTATCATATACTTATAGATTTAAGAAACACGACCGTCACACCGTGCGGCCACAATCTTCACATAGGGGTGTTCCACGTGGAACACCCCCCTTCCCTGCCTTTTGCCGACCCGCCTTACTTAGACCGGAAAAGGACCATCAGCAGCGATATATCGGCTGGGTTCACTCCGCTGATCCGGCTGGCTTGGCCTAGGGTCTTCGGCTGGATGGCCTCGAGCTTTTGGCGGGCCTCGATACGCAGGCCGTAGGCCTTAAGGAAATCAAAGCCTTCCGGCACCCTAAAGGAGTCTAGGTCGTGCAGTTTGCGGGCGTTCCGCGTTTCGCGCTCCAGATAGCCGCGGTATTTGACCCGGTACATGACTTCGGCCTGAACTTCAGGTGCTTCAGCCAGGAATGTCGGTGGCAAGTCCTTCGGGGTCGATTCCCAGTTGCGGCGGATGACGTCACCCGCGATCCCTCCCGGGATCGCCAGCTTTTCTAGGTATTCTATCCAATGGGTTACTTTTTCGGCTTTGGACTGGATACGGGTCAGCCGGTCAGGCGGCACCAGGCCGAATTCGGCGATTTTATCCTTTAGGCGCAGTTCAGCGCTACCATGGTTGAAGAGCAGGCGGAATTCAGCCCGGCTGGTGAACATCCGGTAAGGCTCTTGGGTACCTTTGGTCACCAGGTCATCAATCAGGACCCCGATATAGGCCTCGTCGCGACCCAGGACCATGGGAGTCTGGCCTTTGACCTTACAGGCGGCATTGACCCCGGCGACTAGGCCTTGGGCGGCGGCTTCCTCATAGCCAGAGGTTCCGTTGATCTGGCCGGCAAAGAATAGGGCATCGACCTTTTTAGACTCTAGCGTGGGGTAGAGCTGGGTCGGGGGCGCGAAATCGTATTCCACGGCATAGGCCGGGCGTAGCATGACGGCATTCTCCAGACCAGGGACGGAAGCCAGCATCTGCAGCTGGACGGTAAAGGGTAGGGAGGTCGATAGGCCATTGATATACCACTCGTCGGTATTGCGGCCTTCGGGCTCGAGGTAGAGCTTATGGGTATCCTTGTCCGAGAACTTCACGAACTTGTCCTCGATGGAGGGGCAGTAGCGGGGGCCAACCCCGGTGATCTCTCCTCCAAAGAGAGGGGAGAGGTGGAGGTTCTCCTGGACGATCTTACCAGTGGCTCCGGTCGCCTCCGTCATCCAGCAGGATACTTGGTCGCTCCCGGGGGTCCATCCGGGGAGACGTTCGCCCGCTTGTTCCACGTGGAACAAATCGGTCTGCTGACGGGTGTCGTGGAAGGCGAACAGGGTAGGGGAGGCATCACCCGGTTGCTCCTCACACTTACTGAAATCGATGGAGGATCCGAGGATGCGCGGAGGGGTGCCAGTCTTGAGTCTTTGGAGTTCTATTCCCGCCTCTAAGAAACTGGCTGACAAGGATTTAGCACTAAAGTCGCCCAGCCGACCTCCTTCGGTTTTATTCGCCCCGATATGCATCAGGCCGCGCAAGAAAGTACCCGTGGTCACGACCACGGTCTTGCCGTGGAAATCAAGGTCCAGATTGGTCTGCACGCCGACGACGGCGCCGGCCTTGAAGATCAGGCCGGTGACCTGGGCCTGAAAGATGGTCAGGCCGGCCTGCAGCTCGCAGAGGTGCTTCATCCGGAACTGGTAGGCCTTCTTATCACACTGGGCGCGGGGGGCTTGGACGGCCGGGCCCTTGGAGGAGTTGAGGAGGCGGAACTGGATTCCCGTGACGTCGGCGGTCAGGCCCATCTCGCCCCCGAGGGCGTCGATCTCCCGGACGATGTGCCCCTTGGCCTGGCCCCCGATGGCGGGGTTGCAGCTCATCTGGGCGATGGTGTCCACGTTGCCCGTCAGGAGCAGGACGTCCACGCCCATGCGGGCCGCGGCCAGGGCGGCTTCCACGCCGGCATGGCCGGCCCCGCAGACGATGACGTCGTAGGGGCGGTCAGGCCCGAGGCGGATTTGTTTGTGAGGTCGCATAGGCGCTCCCTCACCGGAGGGAATCACTTACCTATGCAGAAGGAAGCAAAGAGCTTGTCCAGCATACGCTCATTATCGATGCGTCCGACGATCTCCCCGAGGGCGTCCAAGGCGGCCCGGGCCTGGGCGGCCGCCAGTTCGGTCTGGATCGGGGCCTTCAGGTGGCCGACGGCCTCGGTCAGGGCGACGGCCGCCCGGGCCATGGCCTCGGCATGGCGGACCGAGACGACGAGCTCTTCGGCGCCCGGGGCGATCTCCTGGGCGATCAGGAAGTCGCCAAGCTTGGCGCGCAGCTTTTCGGCGTCGCGGCCATCCAGGAGGCAGGCCGACAGTTTGGTGAGCTGAGGCAGGAAATCTTTCTGCGCGGGGTGCGCGGGGAGGTCCGCCTTGTTCGCGACGACGAGCGTGCGCGCGGGGTCGAGCAACGCGACGAGTTCCGCGGGCAGGGCAGGGGGCTCGGCCGAAGCGTCGACGACGAGGAGCAGCAGGTGCGCGCCGCGCGCCTGTTCCAGCGAGCGGGTCATGCCGAGGTTCTCGAGCGTCGAGCCGCCGTCACGGAGGCCGGCGGTGTCGATCGCGGTGACGGCCAGCGGCAGGCCGGCGACAGGCGCTTCGAGGTAGTCGCGTGTGGTGCCGGCCTCCGGGCTCACGATCGCGCGCTCGGCGCCGGTCAGCGCGTTGAGCAGGCTCGACTTGCCGGCGTTGGGCGCGCCGACGACGGCCACGCGCAGGCCGGCGCGCAGGGCGCCGTCGTGCTTCGCGGTGCGGGCGTAAGCGGAAAGTTCTGACGCGATTTCAGCCAAGCGGGCCGAAGGTCCGCGCGGGTCCTCCGGCGGGAGGTCTTCCTCGGGGAAGTCGATGTGCGCCTCGAGTTCGGCGAGGACCTGCAGCGTCCGGTCGGTCCAGCGGGCGACGTGTCGGCCGAGCTCACCGGCGAGCATGCGCCGCGCCGAGGCGAGCGCACGCTCGGAGCTGGCATGGATGAGGTCCGCGACGGCTTCGGCCTGTGTCAGGTCGATCCGGCCGGCGAGGTAGGAGCGACGGGTGAACTCGCCGGGTTCGGCGAGTCGGCCGCCGCGCGCGAGGCAGTCTTCGGTGATCCGGCGCACGAGCAGCGGGTTGCCGTGGCAGGTGATCTCGAGCGAGTCATTGCCGGTGAACGAACGACCGGCGGACCAGAGCACGGCCACGACCTGGTCGATCGGCGCACCCGACTGGTCGCGCCAGATGCCGAGCGTCGACGTCTTCTCCGCCGGGGGTGACTTGCGACCGAGGGCGGCGGTCGCGATGGACGCGGCGAGCGGTCCGTCAACGCGGACGATCGCCAGAGCCGAGCGGCCCGCAGGAGTCGCGGCGGCGACGATGGTCTCGGTGACGGACATGGGAAGGCGTGAGCCGAGGTCATCCCAAGGGGCGAGGGGAGGGGAGGCAAGCGGTGTCATAC
>Ga0209599_10000886_pt1 | contig 16567 bp, 21 predicted proteins | sample Shrwel_input2_FT_FD_187534 | JGI IMG/M metagenome (GOLD analysis project Ga0209599, IMG submission 187534) | Subsurface microbial communities from deep shales in Ohio, USA - Utica-3 well 1 S input2 FT (SPAdes) (version 2) ... | reverse complement strand
TTATAGTTCTGGTGGAAATTTTGTAACATTAACTGTACCATACGGTGTAACACAGTTAGATTTCAATTTGACTACACTAGATTGCGGTAATTCAATTTACATTGAGCCATTAAATCGTCCTAGACAAACAACACAGATTTTCAATCGTACACCTCCACCAACTGGTCAACAAGGTGATGTTCAAGGTACGTTCTCTATCGATCCTGCACAAACTGCACAACCTGCAACTTGTACAGCCACCGAAGCAACTTATGAGGCAATTACATGCGATAGTACTGCTGGATTTTACTTAGATATGCCTATTGTGTTCACCGGAGTTACATTTGGTAATATTACCGCCGGTACGACATATTATGTAAGAGCTGTTCTTTCAAGCACTTCATTTACAATATCTGCTACTCCTGGTACTGTATCAGGACCTAGTGCCGCAGTAAACTTATCTAGTGCATCAGGTACAATGATTGCAACACCGGTTCAATATCTATATGCTTCTACTGGTAATTATGATGGTACAATTGTAAGCAAAACTGCAACTAATACTACTGCCGCATCTAATACACAAATTGTAACATCAGTTGCGTCAACAGGTAATTTAATAACAGTTACTAGTACATCAGGCTATGCATTGAATGATCCTATTGTATTTTCTGGTACACCGAGCGCACAAAATTCATTCATAACTTTTAACTTAGCAAATACTATTCAAGTTAGTAGTGCAGCCGACTTTACAGTAGGCATGCCTGTTACGTTTTCGGGCACTATTTGGGAAACAAACTTGAATGCTGGTAATAGTTTCTATGTGAAAACTGTTCAACCTACAGTTACTGCAGGATTGATACAAACACAAGGTCAATACACAATTGCAACAGCCGGGACAACTGACTTTACTTTGTTAGGAGCCGCAAACAATGATGTAGGGCTATCATTTACCGCTACAGCAAACGGATTATATACTTCAGGTACATTTGTAGTAGGAAAACCATATACTATTTCTACTTCGGGCACTACTAACTTTGTAGCATTGGGATCAGCAAGTAATACTGCCGGCACTACATTTACAGCTACTGGTACAGGTTTAGTTAGTTCTGGTAGTTTTGCAGTAGGTGCAAGCTATACTATTGTTACTCCCGGTACAACTGACTTCACGTTATTAGGGGCCGCAAATAGTTTAGCAAATACAACATTTACAGCTACTGGAAACGGATTAATAACTGCAGGTAGTTTTGTAAATACAAAATCATATACTATTGTTAGTACTGGTACTACAGACTTCACTTTAATTGGAGCCGCTAACAGCAATCCTGGAACTACTTTTATTGCAACCGGTGCGGGTACTGGTACTGGAACTGCTAATCAAGGCAATGGTACAGCGAAACAAGGTACCGGTACCGCTGTTCAAGGAACTGGTACAGCAGTAGCATCAGGCCAATTTACAGTAGCAAGTACATATGGTGGCGCAAATATTGATTTATCCGGTAATGTTAGTGGCACTGAAATGGTAGTTGCGTATGGTGGTGTAATGTCAACTTATGCTAATGGCAACATCAATAGTAATATTATATCAGGCACTACCTACTACGTACAGAGCATTGCATCAGGCACTACACTTACTATCTCTGCTACACCAGATGGCGCACCAATTCAATTGTTTAATGCTACTGGCCCAACATCAGGTGCGCAAACTATGAATGCCACTGTTACAACAAACTATATCATTACCGTTAACAACACTAGTTCGTTGGTAGTGAATGATGCTATCATCTTTACTGGAAATGTATTTGGTAATATAACTGCAAATGTTCCATACTATATAAGTAGCATCGACAGTGGTAATTCTCAAATAACAATATCAAGTACACGATATAATGGTATTGCAGGACAAATTAAGCCATTAACTACTGCTAGTGGTAGCATGACTGCTAGTAGCATTCAAGGCACTAATATTTGGAAAAGATTACCATTGAACAGTTGGTAAATAAATACATTGGATGGAACATCCTTTTATTAACGACTTATCAGATAAGTCACTTGAAGAATTGCAAAATACTATAGGTGACTTAATGGGTAAACTTAACTTTGCACATAGAACTGGTAACGGAGCACTCATTCATCAACTCTATATGGTTATAGACAGCTATAAAAAAGAGTATAACAAAAAGATGGATGAGTTGATTGCCAAACAAAATATGGGCAACAAAATCAACATTCAAAAAGACTAACATGGCAACAAGAATTCACCGTGACTTCACATTCCTAGCAGGCGTATATTTTCAACAACGTTTTTATATGAATGCATACGATATGACATTATCAATGTCAGTTGAAACAGAAAACTTACATGAACAGAGTATCGCTATTGACAGAATAAAATGTTTCTTAGCGGAATGTTTAGAAAACAGTATCTTTGTACAAGATAATGAGAAAAAAGTTATTGAGAAATATCGTGCTGCCGATATGAAAGTATCAGTACTTCCCGAAGAACCATATGACCAAATCATATGTCTAGCGTTGATGTGCAAACTAAATGCAATACTTGAAGGTAGATTGATAGTTGATGAGATTGAATTTGGATCAGATTTAAGCGATGAAGTTAGATTCACTCATTACATTGAAGATTCTATTGGACCACTAGAGGCAGAAGGCTGGTGGCGTGATCCAGGAACAGCTATCAATGATTTTAACAAGCTTAATAAAAAAGAAAAGATTGTTAAATTGGTCAAGAATAGCCAAAACGATTGGGATGAGTTTGGCTTGTTGTGGAAAGAGAAAACAATAAAGGGCACGCCCGAAATTATCTTTACCACAGAGATTGACAAGTAACAATTTATATGTCATAATGTACAAATGAAAACTGATTTGTACGGACAACTTATCTTCACAGAACAAGACCTGTGTGAGTTATACATGTGCGACCCAACACGCACAATGAAGAACACCCTCGTAGAAACAGCGATAGAATTCAATGGCTTTCTATCATTAGAGGGTTTGCCCGAGCTTAAGACATATCAATCACCCAACTTATCTGTTGAAGACTTTGACCAAATCAATCAAGAAAAGTGGTTGATGCCTCAAGAATACTATGATCTTGACATAGCTAAATGGGTATTAGATCAGTGTCAAGGTGAAGCAGAATTACAACGTGCCGGTGAAGAACTATTAAAGTTTCATGACCGAGGTATGTTTACTTTACTTAAGTATTTAAAGTACTTGGTAGACACTATGCGTACACACAATATAGTTTGGGGAGTAGGTCGAGGATCTAGCGTAGCAAGTTTCGTATTGTTTTTGCTAGGGATTCATCGTATAAATAGTTTGTACTATGGTCTTTCCATAGATGAATTTTTAAAGGATTAAATAATGGCTAAATTTAGAACAGCAATGGGTAAAGTAGTTGACATGTCAGCACTTGCATCACGTAACGAAAAAACACGTGCAGTAGGTAACATGAATGTTAACGCACGTGGCGACACGATTGACGGATACGGCAGAGTAATCAAACCTGTTACTGCAAAAGTAAATGAATCATATTCTAATACAGTAGGTAACAGATCCTCACATCAATTGAAATCAAAAGCAAAACCAGAACCAGCTAAGCCTAAAATTGACATGAGCGAACTAACTGAGATGGAAAAAGAACTAGAAGCATCTTTTGAAGAAGACGCCGAAGTTGAAGAAATTAAAGCACAAGAAACTAAATCTAAATCTACAAAGAAACAATAATGAGTAAACCAGCATTTTCACCCACTAAAGTTGATAAACTTACATTCTTCAAAGATCATATCATTGTATGTGATATGAAGTTTGACCAACGAGTAACCTCAGGTGGTATTATCTTAATGGACGATGACAAGAAGTCGTCAGGTATTCGACCACGTTGGGCAAAGATTTATGGATTAGGTCCTGAACAAAGTGATCCTCAACTACAGATTGGTAAATATATCCTTATCAGTCACGGTCGTTGGACACGCGGTATTACAGTAGAAACACCAGAGGGTAAATTGACATTGCGTAAAGTAGATCCTAATGATATACTACTAGTATCGGACGAGCCGATGGAAGATGAAACAATGAGTGATAAGGTATATTAATGATAAAATGGTTCTATAAATGGTTGGATAACAAGATTCAAAATTCTCGATATGAGGAAGATGATGCACCTATGCCACTGAACAGTACTCGCCCTAAAAGTCGTAGAGGAATAGCAACAGTAAGAGAAAGTGATGACTTTGCTAGCGAGCCAATACAATTTAAAATGTATAAGGCAGCAGGTGGTTGGGCAATTGAATTTAAACATTATGACAATAGAAATGATAGAATGGATACTACATTGTATGTTGTCAATGATGAAGAAGAACTTGGCAAACATATTTCACAAATCATTACTATGGAAGCATTAAAAAGATGAAGAATCAACTATGGGTTGAAATTATGATTGTAGGCATAAATACTTCAACACAGGAGTATTTATGTACACAAGACGCGGATACAAAAAGCCACATGCTACTGAAATAATAACCAATGATTTGTGTCAATACGGATGCAACGGTTTAGCTAAATTTATGTTTACTAATGGCAAAATTTGTTGTAGCAAACATCAAAATTCTTGCTCCGGAAAAAGGAAACAATTTTCTGATAGAACCGATCATAAAGATACAGCCGCAAAATCATTGGCAACTCGTTCTAGATTAGGAATAACCAAATCATCCCGGGCAAAAGCACATGCTACTATGGAAGCCAATGGAACATATCAGGTAATGAGAGAGAAAATGCAATGGCATTGGAAAAATAATCCACATCAAAACAATATTCAGTGTCCGTTGATACCTTATAAGGTAACTACAATAAATTATCAAGGAAGCTATGAATATGAATTTTTAGAAAAATTAGAACAACAATTTGGTATTGAATGGGTTATTTCAAATGTACAGCGTGGGCCTTCAATATGGTATAATGATCCTAAAGACGGAACCAAAAGACTTTACATTAGTGATTTTTTAATAGATAATACTATATATGAGATTAAGTCTCAATGGACATGGAACAGACATGGAACGGATGAGATACTAGAAAATATGAATAAAGAAAAATTAAACGAGTGCATTAGACAAGGCTATAAAGTGATATTAGTATTAAATAAACAAGAACAGGAATGGTTATGAAAGGATCCCTCTGGGTTGAGCGTTATCGCCCGAACAAAATCTCTGATTATGTATTTGTAGACGAACATCAAAAGCAACAAGTAGAAAACTGGGTCAAAGAAGGTTCTATACCTCACTTGTTATTCAGTGGTGAACCGGGCACAGGCAAGACTACACTTGCTAAAGTATTGATACACGAACTAGGTGTAGAAGAATACGATGTAATGGAAATCAATGCTTCACGTGAACGTGGTATTGATATTATGCGTGACCGTGTTAACAGTTTCGCACAGACGATGCCTTTCGGTAAGTTTAAAGTCGTATTACTAGATGAAGCGGATTACGCAACACCCGACTTTCAAGCGGCATTGCGTGGTGATATGGAAACATACCACGAGACTGTTAGATTCATTCTAACTTGTAACTATCCGCATAAGATTATTCCTGCATTGCGTGAGAGTCGTTGTCACAAGTTTCATATTGCTAAACCAGATATGACAGAGTTCACCGCAAGAGCCGCTACAGTACTGGTGTCTGAAGGTGTAGAATTTGATTTGGATGTATTAGATAACTATGTACGTGGTTGTTATCCTGACTTGCGTAAGATGTTGAATCAATTGCAAGTTAATAGCATTGATGGTAAACTACGACAAGTTGACAAGAATGATACAACAGAAGATGCATTACTAATTGAAGCAACACAGTTATTCAAAGCAGGTAAAGTATTAGAAGCACGCCAGCAACTAATGCAATATATCGCATTGTATCCTACACGAATTGAAGATTGTTATCGTTGGGCATATGATAATGTTGATCTTTGGGGAAAATCACATGCTCAGAAAGATGCTGCCATCATTGTAATTCGTAATGGTCTAGCAAATCTACCACTAGTTGGTATACAGGAGATATCTTTGGCAGCTACACTTGCAGAGTTGACGGCCTTATAATAAGCCAGTTCTTAAATTTATCATTCAAGGAGATATATTATCCGTTATTTATTAATTACTTTTGTACGTAAGCCCGGCGGGCAAATTGATGAGTTAGTTGCTGTAGGTAAAAGAATTAAGCCTGCAGATTTGCAAACATGCAATGTTATTATTGATTATGCCGCTAAAAAAGTTCAAAAATGTGTAATCGAGGGCAAAGTTGTTGACACTGACTTTGAACGCATGGATGCATACTATAAACAAGTATATCCTAATCTAATTGCACAATTAGAAAAAGAAGCAACTATCACACAAAACGAAAAAGGGGCTTAAGCCCCTTTTTCTTATGAATACATCTTGAGGATGTGTTCGATAATTTTGTGACGTTGTATGTCACGCATATCAAACTTGCAAGACGCTAAACCTGGAATCACCCCCTTTCCACCATCTAGCTTACTTAGTAAGTCTAGGAGCCCATTCTCAGGCGTGCGTCTATCTGTCTGTTCTACATCACCAGTGATGACAATCTTGCTACCGATACCGATACGTGTCATAATCATTTTTAACTGGCTTGGGGTGGCATTTTGAGCCTCATCAAGTACAACCCAACTGTTCTTAAAATTGCGACCTCTACAGAACGCTAGAGGTGCTATTTCCACAATTTGTTCTTCTAGCATATCAGCAATTTCTTTGGTTGAATAATACTCCCGTAATACATCTAACAATGGTCTTGTCCATGGTTCCATCTTTTGATTGATATCTCCTGGTAAAAACCCGTGCTTCTCATCATCTACCCCGACCGCAGGTCTAGTTAAAATGATTCTATCGCACTCGCCGTTTCGCATCGCTTTGATAGCAGCCTGCATTGCAAGATACGTTTTCCCTGTCCCTGCAGGTCCCGAAACCACGACTATATCTGTCTTTTCATCAAGTAATGAAAGTATGTATTTTTCTTGATTAATGGATTTGGGGATGAGTTCTACGGGTTTGCGTACTCTTGGCTTCTGAGTTGCTTGTGTGAAATCGATTGTTTTTGATTCTTTTTGATAGAATGTATTACTTTCTTTTTTACTGTGTGAAAACCGTGTGTCTGTTGTTCGTAATGCGCTGGTTTTTCGTTTGCTCAAGTTAATTCTCCTTTGTAGAGCGAAAGTTTTGAGTTCTCATAACACTCATCTTTATTTAAGGTCAATTGTTGGACATATAGTAGCATACTTTTAACACAACTAGAAATGATAAATATTAGGCTAACCCCGTGTTATTTCAAAAGTTGTATTCATTCAATAAAAGATAAATACTACTATGATTAAAACCGCCGATAAATTCTTTGACGATGTTGATTACGTCAGCATTATTAGCACTGTAAAGGGCATCTTTACCAGTGATGGATCTATGGCCGTTCTATTAGATTACGAACGAGTCCTAGATGAGGCAGACCTGTATGCATTCCGTAATTGGGAATTGGGTGAGTTAGTTCAAGGGCCTGTTGTAAAACGCTATAGTGTAGGTTGCATGTTTATGTGGCCATACAAACTAATGCCTGACCCAAGAGCCGCAAAACGCTTAATACATTTAGGTTGCTCTATCAAGTGGAAAAAGACTAAGATTCGTGTTCCCGTTGAAGTAGATGATTATGATGACTTTGACCCCGGAACACGCTATCCAAAGATGAAAGAAAAACCTATTTGGCTAGTCTACATTGAGATGCCTAAAGAAATCATGGACGATATTCGTGAAGGTTCTATTGACTTAGCAGGACAGAACATTGACTTGAATGACCTAGACGATGCTTACGATGATGACATGGATTCAGAAGATAGTGATGGTACTGAAGATGGCGGTCAGAATGAACAACAAGAACCAGGCATGGCCGGCAATATTGGTGGCTTGGATCAAACACAACCGGCGATGTAATTATGAGTAAACTACTTAACGAAGGCTTAGACTATCACGACCTAGAAGGTATTGTTACTCCTAGAGTAACTATAGATGAGTATGCCGCACAGATGGGCAAAGATAGCGAAATCGTTACACTAGCTTTTATTGTTAAAAACAAACAAGCAGGTGAAGATTTAAGTGATTGGTTCGAACGTGGATATGATTTCGTATTAGATGCACAAGTCAGTGACGGTGAATTAACTTCAGGTACATACTTAGTGTTTGTTGAGATGAATCGTAGAACTACAGTACCTGAAAGAATTATTACATTATTAGATGACTTAGAAACATTAACTGATATTCCATTAAAAGACTGGACAGTTGTAGTTGATGACGAAGAATATGAACCGGACGCTGAGGTGTTGGAACAAGTTATTACAATTTCACCTCATCAATACCGTGAGGAAGTTGAGCCTGATGAAGAAGAATTAAATGAAATGCGTGAACGTGCTGGTTTAGAAGTTAAAGCACTACACGCTGACAAACAAGATGCTGATATTAAAGCATTTAAAGCAATGGCAGGACTATAAGATATGGCAACTATATTAGCAAAGAAAGCAGGAGTAGAAACTCCGTTAGCATTAGATGACGACCATCATGAAGCACTAGCGGCTGACCCAACAATACAACAATTCCCTCAAGGAAGTAGTTATGGTACAAACACATCATTTAGCGGGAGTTCAGCATTTGGCTCACCTTCATCAGGATCGTACTCAAGCCCAAGCTTCAATCAACAATCAACTTCAGGCTTCGGAAGTACACAAAACCTTAATCAATCAACCGGAAGTCAACCAGTTCTCACGGGTGCCGCTGCAACAAATGCCGCTAGTGGGGCAGATGTTTTAGTAGCGCATGACAAGGATTCTACAGATTGGATAAACAAAAAATGGCGCCCTGCTATGGGCTGGCTATATATGTTAACCTGCTTCTTTGATTTTGTAGTATTTCCTATTCTTTGGTCTTTGTTACAAGCAATGAGCAAAGGTACGGTCACTAGTCAGTGGCAACCACTAACATTACAGGGTGCTGGTCTTTATCACATCGCTATGGGTGCAGTTCTTGGTATCGCTGCATATGGTCGTACAAAAGAAAAGATTGAGGGTAAATCTTAATTTGACTACTAACACATAAGGTGTTATACTATTCAGATGGATCATTATCAAACGTTGGGTGTAGCTAAAAATGCTACTCCTGACGAAATCAAAAAATCATATAGAAAACTAGCAAGTCAACATCACCCTGATAAGGGCGGAGATACTGCTACGTTCCAAAAGCTTGAAGAAGCATATCGCATTCTTTCAGATCCAAATCAACGTCAACAATATGACAATCCTGTGCCACAAGGTAATCCTTTTGCAGGATTTCGACAAGCACCAGGTGGGTTCAACTTCAACGGTGATTTAAATGATTTGTTTGGGCAAATGTTTAACCAGCATAATCAGCGCCAAGCAAATCAACCCAATGCTTTTAGAACATCTATCAACATTACATTAGAACAAAGTTATACTGGTGGCTCACAACCATTAAGATTACAAACACCAAATGGTACACACGCAGTCAATATTGAAATACCTAAGAGTGTAACTGATGGTGGGCAAATGCGTTATGAGAATCTTATACCCAACGCAAGTTTGATTGTAGAATTTAGAGTGGCACCTCACTTGAAGTTTGAGCGTAGAGGAATGGACTTGTATTGTAATCAACAGATATCTGTGTTGGATTTGATTGTGGGTGAAGAATTTGAATTCACTACTATTTCGGGTAAAACATTAATGGTAAGAGTCCCGCCTAAAACACAACCATATATGCATCTTAAAATAGCAGGAGAAGGTATGCCCATTCCGAATTCTAGTATATTTGGAGACCAAATACTATTGCTTAAACCATTCGTTCCTGCTACAATAGATGACGATATAACACAAAGTATTTTGCGTTCCAAATCAAAATAAATATTTTTACAAAAGGAAACTATGACAAATTCACCAGAAATTGAAAGCATTATTGAACAAGCCATTGTTTATGCTAAAGAGCGCAGACACCAGTATTGTACAGTAGAACATCTATTACTCGCATTGGTTACGCATACTCCATTTAAGAAATGCTTAGACAGTTTTGGTGCCGATGCTGACTTGTTAATTCAAGAGGTAGGCGCATACTTAGATAGTCTACATGCTATTGAAGCTAAAGGATTGACAGTAGAAGAAGTTCAACCTCGCAAAACAAACAGCCTTGAACGAACAATGAATCGTTCTGTAACACAAGTATTGTTTACAGGACGTAGGCAAGTTACAACTATTGATTTGTACCTTTCTATTGCAAGCGAAGGTAACAGTCACGCACATTACTTCCTGTTGAAGTACGGTGTCAACAAACAAGAGTTTGTCAATCATTGGCAAAAGACTTACAAGGGTGCTGAATTCACTACTAAGTTGAATGATGCACAAGCAGACGAAATCCTTGAAGAATACACAACTAACTTAAGCGACTTGGCACGTCAAGGTAAACTAGAACCATTGATCGGTCGTACTAAAGAACTTGATGATATTGTTAATGTTCTTGCTAAACGATTCAAAGCAAACGTATTGATGGTAGGTGACCCGGGTGTTGGTAAGACTGCAATTGCAGAGGGTCTTGCACAAATGATTGCTCTCGGTGATTGCCCCGAATTCATTCTTAACCATGATGTATATTCACTTGAAGTAGGTGCATTGCTTGCTGGCTCTAAGTATCGCGGTGACTTTGAAGAAAAGGTCAAACAAGTATTAGAAGCACTCAATACTAAAAAGAAAGCTATTCTATTCATTGACGAGGCACATACTATGAGTGGTGCCGGTAATGGCAACGGCGGTAGCGTTGACTTTGCTAACATGATTAAGCCTGCGATTACTAAAGGCACACTGAAAGTTATCGCAAGTACTACTTGGGAAGAATACTACGAATCCTTTGAGAAGGATCGTGCATTGATGCGTAGATTCTATCGTGTGTCAGTTGATGAACCTAATAAAGAAACTACAATTCGTATTTTGACTGGGTTGAGTCAACGATTGAGCGACTTCCATAATGTAGTGATTAACGAAGAAGCTATCACTGCCGCAGTTGAAAGTGCTGACCGTTATATTCATGACCGTAAGAACCCAGATAAGTCAATTGACTTGCTTGATGCGGCATGTGCTAAACAACGAGTAGCAGACAACAAGGGAGCAGAAATTACTAAAGACTTGATTTTTGAACAAGTTGAACGATTTACCGGTGTCCCTGCTGATAAACTCAATGGTGATAACATGGAGCGTATTCAAACACTTGAAGTCAATGTCAAGGGTAAGTTATATGGTCAAGATGAAACAGTTGATAAGGTACTTGAGCGTATCTATGTTTCATTCGCTGGTATTGGTAGTGAAAGTAAACCTACAGCAAGTTTCTTGTTCTTAGGTCCAACAGGTACAGGTAAAACAGAATTGGCTAAGTTGTTGAGTAAGAACCTTGACATGCCATTACTCAAATACGATATGTCAGAGTATGGTGAGAAACACTCTGTATCAAGTTTGATTGGTCCTCCCCCTGGTTATGTTGGCTTCGGTGACAGTCAAGTTGGTGGTGGACGTTTGGTCAATGACTTGAGCAAGAACCCACATAGTATCTTGTTGTTTGACGAAGTTGAGAAAGCACACCCTGATATCTTTAACATCTTCTTGCAGATGTTAGATGAAGGTCGTATCACTGGTAGTAATGGTAAAGAAGTTAACTGTAAGAATTGTGTTATCATTCTAACAAGCAACTTGGGTAGTGCTGATAGCGAACGAAACAATATCGGCTTTGGATCACAAGAGAAGATTGGTGAAGATGATAAAGCATTGAAAGAATTCTTTAAGCCTGAATTTAGAAATCGTTTGGACTTAGTATGTAAGTTTAACAAACTTGATATGCTTGCAATTAAGAAGATTGTTGTTAAATTCTCCGATGAGTTGAAGAAACAATTGATAGATAAGCACAATATTACATTGAACTTATCAGAGCCTGTTGTTGAGTACTTAGCAGAACAAGGTTATGATAAGAAGATGGGTGCTAGACCGTTGGCCCGTAAGATTGACGAATTGATTCGTGTCCCTCTCAGTAAGAAAATCTTATTTGAGCGAATCAAAAACGCAACAGTGACCGCGGTAATGGGTGATGAGGGAATTGACTATACAGTTGCTCAAAAAGCAACAGCAAGAGTGGGAGAAGATGGGATTATTGAAATTAGCTGATGACAATCCCGATATTGATTTTTATGAATATCGGGACCAACACTACTATAACAAATACGAATACCGAGCTAGATTCAATCTAGTGGGTGTTCGTTATACTTGGCACATTAAAAGTGACATTCAGGAATTAATAGATAGACTAGATTCACCTGCAGTGGGATATAATCGTATCGTAAATGAACGTGATACGGTACGTGGAAATTTGCAGATATTAGCGTCATTTATTAAGTGGCGTAATGAACTACAAAAGAAGAAAAATTCTTCAATTAGAATTGAACACAATACTGTAGGTGTATTCAGTAATGATTTACAAGAGTTAAAAAATATTGTTAATTGTATTCCGGGTATTACAGTAGACTATACTCAAGCACAAATTTCTAACTTTATCGGTATTAAGCACTTTGTAAACAAGCCTAAACATAAATTTAGAGTCTATTTAAAATCTAAGCGGGTCGAAAGTTCCTTTGCAGAAGAATTAGATTCATTATTTAAAAAGAACGAAAAATTATATCCATGTGAATCACTTAAAATTTGGGTCAAAGGTAGTAAAGGTCAACAAAATAGTTGGAGATTTCGATTCAGCAATGCCACTCATTTTATTGACTATGATGATGAAAGCACACTAAGCTATCTAGCATTACTCTATGGAGATATTCTTGGAAAACGCTATAAATTAGAAAAACGCCCTGATCCTATCTAAAATGATAAATACTCTAATAAAATGGAGTATTTACCATGGCAAAGATTGTAACAGAATCAATCGTAATCACTTTTAGCAAGATAGTAAAAGACAATGAATCAGGAACTAGTGTTACTAGTTCTGATATCCAATCGGCATTAGAGCAAGTCGCCCAAGAATTGGTAGGGGATAGTGTTGTTGTTGAGGTTGTCAAAGCATGAGTCAAACAACAACCCTAGTCCTGTTACCACAGACAACATGGAACGGTAATGTTTCCAACGTACAGATATATGATGTTGTTGGTTTAAAGAACCCAGCCGCTTCATACTATGTTGGTAGCAAAGACTTACAAACTATCAACGTTAATCAAGTTGGATTGACTGGCAACATAATTGTTCAAGCAACATTAGCAACACTTCCTGAAGATACTGACTGGTTTAATGTCTATACATTAGAAGCCAACGCAGGTGCACCTGCAAACAGTGAACCTAATCTTAATTCTTCTGTTAATGAAGCAGTTAATATTGAAGGTAACTTTGTTTGGATGAGAGCAAAGATACAAGACTTTGCATCAGGTGTGCTACAATATGTTAAGCTGAGTTATTAATATGAGCACAATCGTTATAATGCCAGGTGGCTTTCATCCTTTTCATGCTGGACATATGGCATTGTATAATAGTGCCCGTCAAGCATTCCCTAACGCTGATTTGTATGTAGCCGCAACCAACAGTCAAGAAACTCGACCTTTCCCTTTTGCAGTGAAGGAGAAACTAGCTAAAGTAGCAGGTGTTGAGCCTGGTCACTTCATTCAAGTTAAGAGTCCCTTTCAAGCAAAAGAGATTACACAGAATTATAATCCAGAACAAGATGTATTGATTTTTGTTCGTAGTGAAAAAGATCGTAACGAAAGTCCTAAGCCAGGTGGCATGAAGAAAGATGGTACACCTGCTTACTTCCAACCATACACCGGTAAAGATATGCAACCTTTTGCGAAACATGCATATTTTGCATATCTACCAACTGTAAAGTTTGGTCCTGGAATTACTAGTGCTACTGAGATTCGCAAAGCATGGCCTACCTTGAATGACAAACGCAAGACAGCAATGGTAATGAGTTTGTATCCAGCATCACAGAAGAACCCTAAACTAGCACAGAATGTAGTTAAAATGTTAGACATAGGTATGGGCGGGCAAGAACAATTGGCGGAAGCCTCTTATATGTCAGTAGATGATTACAAAAACAATTTGCAGAAGGCACTACCGTCTATAATAGAGTACTACCAAGATGAACTAGGTTTTACACCTAGTAAAGAACAATTAGCTTCAGCCGTTAAAGCCGCTCACGCCACAATGGAAAGAACAGGTGACACTGAACAAGCTGGAGAGTCGTTAGATGCAGTACTAGATTCGTTTGTCCCTAGCAATTCTAGTAATAAAAACTCACCAAAAATAGATTTTAAAAAGAACCTGTTACAAGTCTTACAACAAAAGTATCCAGATGCTGAATTCAAAATAGGACCTGACAGAGTAGAAAGTACCGACGGTCAGTTGTCTGTAATAGCTGACACTGCACAAGAAGGTAGATATGTAGGTTGTTTCATGTGGGATGTTACTACCGGCCCGTATAAAGGTGCTCTTGGTCTAGCTGTTAAGCAAACAACAGATCAATTATTACGAGCAAATCCAGGTAAAAAGCCTGCATTGTTTATCGGTGGTGATAATCAAAACCCCGAAGCATGGTCACACATTGCTAAAAAACTGAAATACAAACTTATCACAGATGAAGATGAGTTAGAGGAAGGCTCCCTGAATGAATTTGCAGTTGATGGATTCGGGGACAATGGTGACCATCGTAGTAAACTTCTTGCTAGTGTAGGTCGTTTATTTGACGCTGGTAACAAAGTTGATTGGCGTGTTCCTGGACAAATGGGGCATGTCACAAGAGTACAAGATGATGGCATTACTATGAAGAAATGGAAAAAACCACACAGTAGAATGTCGTTTTTCTTGCCTATGACTGATGATAGTAGAGACAGCAAATATACAATCAAAATGGTTGCTCCTAAACACTACGCAGTTGTTAGCGCAGAACAAGGTGTGTCAGAAGAAATCGGTGGAGTAGGCGGCGGGTTTGGTACAAACTATCCAGGCACTTACGAACAAGAAAACGGACCATTCACCCATAAGGGCGGATTAAAACTTACATCTCTTACTACAGAGAGCGTAGATTACTTAGACGAACAATAAAAATATTTTGACCCCTCTTAACTAGTGTAAATATTTACATCATTTAAGAGGACCAAATGGCAACTAAAAAAACCAAAGCAACTACTGAAGCAAAAACTGTACCTGTAGAGAAGGTACAAGAAATAGCCGCACAAGCGGCAGCAAATCCACCAGAAGCCCCGGCAGCAGGACAAGTACAAGTTAACGTAGATTTTCTACGTACAACCCGTGTACACATCGCAATGCCATGTTATGGTGGTATGTTGACTGAATCAACATTTATGTCATTCATCAAGTGGGCTAATACTGCCCGTCAACTCGGTATTGATTGGACATTAGAAACAATGGTTAATGAATCACTAATTAGCCGAGCACGAAATACATTGACTGCTAAGTTCTTAGATATGCCAGATGCAACACACTTGTTCTTTGTTGACGCTGACATTGGTTGGGAGCCATGGCACTTGTTAGTATTACTAAACCGTGACGTTGATGTTATTGGTGGACTATACCCAATGAAGACTATGCCTATCAAGTGGGTAGTTAATGGATTTGAAGGTGCTGAAGAAGGACCAGATGGATTACAAGAAGTATCTAAAGCTGGTACAGGTTTCTTATTAATGAAGAAGCATGTATTTGAAAAGCTTAAGTCTCATCCAGCAGTTAAGCAGTATAAGAATGACATTGGATTAGATCCAAAGTTTGACCAACACTTGAAGACCTACTTTGATACAGCAGTTCGCCAGAATCGTTACTACAGTGAAGACTGGACATTCTGTGAAAACTGGCGTGACATGGGCGGTAAGATTTGGATGGACAAGCGTGTATTATTACGACACTCTGGATCATATGTATTCTGCATGGAAAATCAACAACACTTGATGAACACAATCGGACCTATGTATGTCGAAGAACAGAAACAAAAGTCAGCACAGCAACCTGTTGTACCGGATGCTACTGGAAATGTTACATTGAGTATTACTTAAAAACTAGCCCCGAAAGGGGCTTTTTAACGGCTATAATAAATACAATAAAGGAGACAACACTATGTCTTGGTTCAGACACAAACCCCCAAAGTACCCACCGCACAGAGAGCCCGCTAAAGAGCACATCCCACAAAACAATCAGCCTACTAAGTAAGTATTGATAAATACTTAATGAAATTACAAGAGCTTGATTCCTTCAAAATATCCGACGCCGTCACTTTCCATGACAAGCTAAATCCTGCATTGTGGGCAGGTACTAAATTGCGTCCTGAAGTTAAAAATCAACTAGAAGAAATAGCAAAAGACTTCTTGGAAGAAATGGGAATTCACGACTTAGATGTAAGAGATATTACTATATCCGGGTCTAATGCCGCATACAGTTATACAAAAACACAGTGACTTAGATTTACACATCTTGGTCAATATCAATG
>Ga0209599_10000885_pt1 | contig 16597 bp, 13 predicted proteins | sample Shrwel_input2_FT_FD_187534 | JGI IMG/M metagenome (GOLD analysis project Ga0209599, IMG submission 187534) | Subsurface microbial communities from deep shales in Ohio, USA - Utica-3 well 1 S input2 FT (SPAdes) (version 2) ... | reverse complement strand
GGGTAAGGGGTTTTTGGCCTAAAGTGGGTTAATTGAGGGGTGGGTGGGGTGGTTAGGCCTTCCCTGCCGGGGAGAGGTGCTTAATTCTTTGGGCATGAACCCTTTCTACCAAGGCGGGCAGTTCGAGGAGCCGATTGATGCCGACGCTGCTCTTTCCAAGGAGCTGACCCGGAATCTGTCGGTCGGCCCGACCGTCCACGCCACGGCCTATGTCCACGCCAAGGCGGTCGTCATCGGCAACGTCACCGTCGGCCCCAAGGCCAGCGTCTGGCCCTGCGCGGTGCTCCGCGGCGACATCGCCCCGATCGAGGTCGGCGAAGGCAGCAATATCCAGGATGGCGCCGTGGTGCATGTCGCCGACGGCCTGCCGGCCAAGGTCGGCGCGCGCGTCACGGTCGGACACCTGGCGATGATCCACGCGTGCGCGATCGGCGACGAATGCCTGATCGGCATGCACGCCACCATCCTCGACGGCGCGGTCATCGGCGCACGCTCCATCGTGGGCGCGAACGCGCTCGTCACCAAGGGCACGCAGGTGCCGCCCGGTTCGCTCGTCATGGGTTCGCCGGCCAAGGTCGTCCGTGCGCTGACCGCCGACGAGCAGGCGGCCCTGCCGGGCTGGGCCGAAAAATATATCAAGGTCGCCGCGCACCATCGTCGCTTCGATTGAGCGTCGTCGTCGCCAGTCAGGTCGTGCTCGCGGGCGAGGCGTGGCGGGCCCGTCGCGCCGCTCATGAGGCGCGCGCGGACCGGCTCGTCGACGCGCGCCGCGAGCGCGCCCGCAAGGGCGTGCCCGATCCCGTCGAGGATTTCCTCTTCACCTATTATCCGTTCCGCCTGGCTGCGTTGCGCCGCTGGACCCCGGGCGCCGGCGTCGCGCTGGCCGACGCCGAAGAGCTTGTCGACGCACGTCGCTTCCTCCGTGGTGCGGACGGCATGGTGCGTGTGGGGCTGCCAGATCCCGCGCAGGCCGGACGACTGGATTTCAGTTTGCGGCTCTGCCGGGCCGTCGCGGCCCGCCCCGCCTTCCATGGCTGCTTCGGGCTGCACGAATGGGCCATGGTCTACGGAGAAGCCGAACAGCGCCGGCACGCGGCCTGGCCGCTCCGGCTCGGCGCGGAAGGCACCGACGCCGTCGTGCGGGCTATGCCCGTGCGCTGCACGCACTACGACGCCTTCCGCTTCTTCACGCCTGGCGCCCGTCCGCTGAACAAGCTCGCGCCCACGCTCGAGGCGCGGGTCGAGAACGAGCAGCCCGGCTGCGTGCACGTCACGATGGATCTCTTCAAGTGGGCGATGAAGGCGCAGCCATGGGTCTCGGCCGAGCTCGCCGCCGATGCGTTCGAACTCGCGCACGTCGCCCGGTCGGTCGACATGCGTGCCAGTCCTTACGACTTCTCCGCGATCGGCCTGCAACCCATCGCGATCGAGACATCGGAAGGTCGGAGCGAATACGAGGCCGAGCAGCGGCGGTTGTCGGCCTTGGCCGAGCCCGTGCGTGCGCGGCTCATCGCCGAACTCGAGCGCGCGCTCGCCTGACGCATGGGCGCAAAAAAGGCGGACCGTGCGGTCCGCCTTTCGTTGGTCTGGTGCGACCGCTCAGAGGCGCTCGACGACGAGGTCCTTGTAGTCGACCTTGCAGCCCGGGTCGTGAGCCTGGATGGCGAAGGTACCGTTGCTGAGCTTGCGGCCCGGCATGCCCTTCGGCGGGGTCCAGTCTTCGGGCTGGGTGAAGTCGACGGTCTGCTTGCCGTTGATCCAGATCTGGATGCGCTTGCCTTCGACGCGGATACGGTAGTCGAACCACTCGTTGTCCGGCGCCGCAGGCGTGTTGAGGACATCGCGGACGGCATAGAGACCGCCGGTGCGCTTGATATCCTTATGGCTGCCGTTGACCTGGCACTCGTAACCCTGGGAGGGCCAGCCCTTGTCTTCGTAGGCCGTGTGGAAGTAGAGGCCCGAGTTGGCGCCCGGGTAGGTCTTCACCTTCGCCTTGAAGTCAAAGTTATTGAAGTTGGCCTTACCGTCGGCGCCGACGAAGAAGAGGTGGCCCTGACCGCCGCGAATCTGGAGGACACCGTCCTCGACCTTGTAGGTTCCTTCGGGGGAGTTCTTCGAGGCCTTCCAGCCGGCGAGGGACTTGCCGTCGAACATCTGGATCGTTTCGCCGGCGAAGGCGGCGTACGAGCTCAGGAAGAGCGCGGCCGTGGCCAGCAGCGTGGTGCGGAGGGGGGAGGAGGTGCTCATGGGGTGAGCATCCAACCAAGCCTTTTCCCGCCCGGTGGCAAAGATTAAGTGAACACCTTGATGCCTGCTTCACGCATCTCGAGCAGGCGCTTCTTCAGCGTCGACCGGTTGATGCCGAGGATCATCGCCGAACGCAGCTGGTTCCCGCGCGTCTCCTCCATCGCCCGCTTGATCATCTCCATCTCGATGGCCGTCAGGATGGACTTACCGTCACCGGCTCGTCCCTGCTTGTAGATGGCGTCGTACGCGGAACCGACGCCCAAGGAGGCTTCGGCCGGGGCGCTGGCCGCGGCGGCGGGAGCGGGGACGGCGGTCGCGCCCGGAGCGGCGGCGGGCTTGCGCGGATTCAGGACGTCCTGCGGCAGGTCCTTCGGGAGGATGGTCTCGCCCTTGGCCAGCACGTTGGCGCGCTGCACCACGTTCTCGAGTTCACGGACGTTGCCCGGCCAATCGTAGGCGAGCAAGGCGTCAAGGGCCTCATCGGAGAGCCGCTTCGGCTTGAGCTTCTTGGCGGCGGCCTGGCGCTGCAGCATGTAGTCGACGAGCAACGGTACGTCGCCCTTGCGGTAGCGCAGGGCAGGCAGGCGGATCCGGAAGACGTTGAGACGGTAGTAGAGGTCTTCGCGGAACTGGCGCGTGGCGACCATGGCTTCGAGGTCCTTGTTGGTCGCGGCGACGAGGCGCACGCTGACCTTGAGGGTCGTCGTGCCGCCGACGCGCTGGATCTCGCCTTCCTGGATGGCACGCAGGACCTTGGTCTGCGTGGGCAGGGACATGTCGCCGATCTCGTCGAGGAAGATGGTGCCGCCGTCGCAGAGCTCGAACTTACCGGGCTTCTGGTTGGTCGCGCCGGTGAAGGCGCCCTTCTCGTGACCGAAGAGCTCGGACTCGATGAGGTTCTCGGGGATCGCAGCGCAGTTGACGGCGAGGAAAGGTCCCTTGGCGCGCAGGGAATGCTGGTGGATGCAGCGGGCGACGAGCTCCTTGCCCGTGCCGCTTTCGCCGGTGATGAGCACGGTGGCGTCGCTCGCGGCGACCTGGCCGATGGACTTCAGGACTTCCTGCATCGGTTCGGAGCTGCCGACGATGCCTTCCTTGTAGTCTGCCGGGTTCACGAGCATGCGCGTCGAGCGCGTCGCGGACGCGAGGTCGCGGCGCGCGGAGAGGGCCTTGTCGACGAGCGCGATCAGCTTAGCCTGGTCGAAAGGCTTCATCACGTAGTCGTACGCGCCGAACTTCATCGCTTCGATCGCGGTCTGAGTGGTGCCGAACGCAGTCATCAGGATGACCATCGCCTGCGGCTGCGCGCCGCGGAGCATCTGCAAGGTCTCGATGCCGGTCATGCCGCCCATGCGGTTATCGAGCAAGATCACGTCGGGCTGGTCGCGCTTGGCGGCGACGACGCCGGTCTCGCCGCTGTCCGCTTCGATCACGGTGTGGCCGAGGCCCGCGAGCGCGCGACGCAGGGAATAGCGGAGGTCCTTATCGTCATCGATGACTAGGACTTTGGCGTTCGCAGTGGCGGCGGTGGCACTCATGATGAGTAAAAGTAGGCAGAATCCGTGCCAGTAGATGACGTATCCTCAAAATGACCTAATACGGACTTTCGGCAACCTATTGATGCTTAAATTTAGGCAGACCTAAGCTGATAGACCCCTTGCTAAGGCGTAATTGGGCGTAATTGTCGTTTTCATGTCTCGTTGGCTCAAACGCGGAGTGGGGGCTGTTTTCGCCCTCTCGGCGTTTTTCTTCGTCGGCTCCAACGCCTGGATCTGGTCCGCCGGCTGGGGAAGGCTCGCCGCGACGCCGGACGAGATTCCAGCCGGTGCGGTCATGGTCCTCCTCGGGACGGATGAGTTCGTGCAGGGAACCCAGGAGCACTCCGGTACCTTCCGGCCCCGCATCGCCGCCGCGGCGGAACTCGCCCGCTCGGGTCGCGTGAAACTCATCGTGGCTTCCGGCACCCACGTCCATGCGCGCGTGATGGCCGAGCGGCTGCGAGCGGCAGGCGTGACTTGTCCGATCGTCGAAGACCCTTACGGCTGGCGCACGCTGGATTCCGTCCTGCGCGCGAAGGCCTATTATCCGGACAGCGACATCGTGTTCGTCTCGCAAGGCTGGCACTGCGTCCGCGCGCTCTGGCAGGCCGACCGAGCCGGCTTACGTTCGACGGCTTATCCGGCCGCGTTCGGCGAAGGCTGGCGTTCGGTGATGAGCTGCCTGCGCGATTGCTTCGCCAAGCCGAAGGCGGTGCTCGATCTCTGTCTGGGCAATCCGCTCACCGCACCGGTGCCGGCGGACCAAGGCAACCTCCCGCACCGCTGAGTCAGGCGCGTTCGTGACGACCGTCGGGCCGGCGCGTCAGCACGCCGCGTATCTCCATCATCGTCAGGGCCACCGCCGCGTCGGCGACGGCGCAGTCCGCGAGCGCGCCCAGGCTTTCGGCGTCGTGCGCGGCGCCGCCCGCGAAGTGCGGGAGCCAGCGGGCGAACTCCGGCGGATCGGCGACCAGCGCCAAGGCCGGCTGGCCACGGCTTTCGCCCAGTTCGGTGAGGATATCGTCGACGGAGGCCACGAGCGTCGCGCCGTCCCGGATGAGGGCATGGCAGCCGCGACTCGCCGGGCTGTCCGCCCGGCCCGGTACCGCGCAGAGCGTGCGGCCGAGATCGCCCGCGAAACGTGCCGTGATCATGCTGCCGCCGTCGACGTCGGTCTCGACCACGACCATCACGCGGACGAGGCCCGCGACGATGCGGTTACGCTGCGGGAAAGTCTGCCGGTCTGCGGGCCGGCCGAGCGGAAACTCGGAGAGTACGCAGCCGTCGGCCTTCATGCGGACCCGCAGGCGGACCGCTTCCGGCGGAAACGTGAGGTCGAGGCCGTGGCCGACGACCGCCGCGGTACGTCCCGCCGCATCGAGCGCGCCTTCGTGCGCCGCGGTGTCGATGCCGCGGGCTAGGCCGCTGACGATCCACCAGCCCTGCTGGGCGAGGTCGCGCGCAAACGATCGTGCCAGCGAAGCCCCATAGGTCGTGCAGTGCCGCGAGCCGATGATACCGACCGCGCGTTCAGTCGGGAAGTTTTCGCCTTCGGCGTAGAGTACGGGCGGCGGATCCCAGAGCCGCGTCAGCGGCACCGGCCACGCTTCGTGGGTTTCGCTCAGCAGACGGAAGCCGAGGTCACGGACGCGGCCCATCTCCTTGGCCCAGTCGAAATCACGGGCCGCGATGGCGGCGGCGACGGGGCGGCTGATGCCTTCCACCTTGGCGAGCTGGTCAGCCGGAGCGCCGAGCGCCACGGAGAGTTCGCCGCCGAAGGCCTCCCGCAGTCGTCGGACCGTGACCGGCCCGACGCCTTTGAGGCCGTTGAGCAGGACGCGTTGCGCGAGCGGGTCGGTCGGGATCGGCTGCATCCCGCCAGCCAGCCGGCCCGGTTCAGTCGCGCAAGACCGGGGATAGCCCAGCGAGCAGCTCGGTGGTTCTCACCGCTTCCTCCCCGTGGTTATTCCTCAGCCAGTCGGCGGCACGCGCATGCCAGGTCGTCGCCAGCACCACCGCATCGAAGGCCGTCAGGCCAAGTTCCGAACGGCGGGCCAGGACCGACGCGACGATGCCTGCGAGCAGGTCGCCGGAGCCGCCGCGGGCGAGCACGGGTCCGCCGAAGGGAATGTGGAGCACGCGTAGGCCGTCGGTGACGCACGTCAGCGGGCCTTTGAGCACGACGATGGTCTTCGTGCGGCGAGCGTAGGCGCGGGCCGCGGCCACGGACGCCACGCGTCCGCTAAGACGTTTGAATTCTCCGGCGTGCGGCAGGAGCACGCGGACCTGCGTACCTTGCGACGCCTTGATCACCGTCGGACGAAGCCCGTCGGCGTCGAGGACCAGGGCCGACTTGGCCTCGGCGGCGAGCGCCCCGATGAGCTTCACCGCTTTTTCTCCCATGCCGGAACCGAGCAGGAGTACATCCTTGTCCGCGACCAGCGGGCGGAGTTCTTTCAGGTTCGTCGGAGAGAGCGCGCCACCCTTGCTGGTCCGTAGGCCACGCCACATCGCTTCGGGATAGGCGACGGCGGCTTTCGCCCGCACGGATTCCGGCAGGCAGGTCGTGACGAGCGCCGCACCTGAACGCAGGGCCGCGGCGGTGTTCATGATGACGGCGCCGGGCATGCGCTCGGAACCGCCGACGATCAGGATGCGGCCATGGTGGCGTTTGTCGCTACGGGCGCGGCGCGGACGGGTGAGCGGCGCGAGGGCGGCGGAAGTCACGCAGGCTTCTTCGGTCTCGCCGAGGGGCAGGCCGATATCGAGGACCCGTAGGCGGCCGACGAACTTAGCGGCTGCAGAGGAAAGCAGCGGACGTTTCAGGCAGCCGATCGACACCGTGAGATCGGCGCGGAAGGCCGGGCCGGTCGCGTCGTCGCCCAACCCGCTCGGCAGGTCGACCGCGATGCGTAGCCCCTGGAGCTTATCCGTATCGCGGAGGAACCGACGCAGCGCGGCGGAGAGCGGAGCCCGGAAGCCTTGGCCGAGGATGCCGTCGTAGATCAGGCAGAACTCGTGAGCGGCGAGCTGGCGCAGGTTGGCCGCGGCGACTATACCGATACGCACGCCCTTCTTGCGGACGGACCAAGCGCGCTGCGCTTGGGCGCGGGCGGGGCCGCCTTCGGCGAAGACCGCGACGATCTCCGTGCCGGCGCGTGCGCAGTGCAGCGCGGCGAGGAAGGCGTCCGCTCCGTTGTTGCCTTTGCCCGCCAGCACGAGGATACGGTCCGGCTTGCGGCCGAGGAGCGAGAGCGCCGACTCGGCGACCCCGCGGGCGGCCAGGTTCATCAGCTGCCAGGAAAGTTTCGCATCGCCGGCGAGGAACGCCGCTTCGGCCGCCGCGGCTTCGGCGCAGGAGAGGACCGGCAGGCGAGTGGCGGTGGTCATACGTCAGCGAACCAGCACCGCGAAGGCTTGGGCGAGGGTGTCGGTATGCGTCAGCGAGAGGAGCAGCCGCGTGGCGCCGCGGGCGGCGAGCAGGGCGCGGGCCTTGTCGTCGAGTTCGACGAGCGGTTCGCCTTCGGGCCCGTTGAGGACGCCGACGCTGGTCAGGGAGAGCTCCGCGCCGATGCCCGTGCCGAAGGCCTTGCTGGCGGCTTCCTTGGCGGCGAAGCGGGCGGCCAGCGAAGGATAGGGGTCCGCTTTCGCGAGGCAGAGTTTCTGCTCCGCGGACGTGAAGACCTTGTCGAGGAAAGCGGCGCCATGCTTCGCGTGCGCTGAGCGGATGCGATCGACCTCCGTGAGGTCCACGCCGACGCCGAGCACGTTGCCGCCTGCGAGGTTCATGCCTGCTTGGTCAGATGCGCCTTCATCTCCGCGACCGCGCCGCGGATGCCCGTGAAGAGAGCGCGCGCCACGATCGAGTGGCCGATGTTGAGCTCGTGCAGGTGAGGCAGCGTGAGGACCGCACGGATGTTGTCGTAATTGATGCCGTGGCCGGCGTTGACGATCAGGCCGAGGCCATGGGCGAGCTCGCAGCCGGCGCGGAGGCGTTCGAGTTCGGCTGCGGCGGCCGGAGATTTCCAGGCGTTGGCGAAAGCGCCCGTGTGGAGTTCGATGACCGGGGCGCCGACGGCGACGGCGGCTTCGATCTGAGGAGCATCCGGTCCGATGAACAGCGAAACCTCGATGCCGGCGGCCTTCATGGCGTGGGTCGTCTCGCGGACGCGGGCGAGCTGCCCGGAGACGTCGAGGCCGCCTTCGGTGGTGACCTCTTCGCGGGATTCCGGGACGAGGCAGACCGCCGCCGGCTTCAGTTGCAGAGCGAAGGCGGTCATCGCAGGCGTGCAGGCCATCTCCAGGTTCAGGCGGACTCCGGGGATGGCGGCGATCGCGTGGACGTCGGCGTCCTGGATGTGGCGGCGATCCTCGCGTAGGTGAAGGGTGATGCCGTCGGCGCCGCCGGCGAGGGCTTCGCGGGTGAAGGCCACGACGTCGGGCTCCGCGTGCGGGGATAGGTGGGCCCCGCGGTAACGCGCCTGGCGGAGCGTCGCGGCGTGGTCGATGTTGACGCCAAGGAGGAGGGGACGGGAGGGCATCGGACTTAGGATGTCATCAATACCTCTCGGCGGGCTGGGGTCAAAGGGAACCGCAAAGCCTCACGGCTTAAACCGCGGCCTTTTTGACTAGGCCGCGTTCGAGCGTGAGTCGGAGCGAGGGGGCCGTCGGCGAGCGCTTCAACTTGGCGAGGGATTCCGGGTCGCCGGCATGCACGAGTTCGCCGCCGGCGTTGCCGCCTTCCGGGCCGATCTCCATCACCCAGTCAGCCTCGGCGATCACGTCGGGGTGATGTTCGATCACCACGACCGTATGGCCTTGGTCGACGAGCGCGTGGAGGAGTTCGATGAGACGCCGGCAATCGGACTGATGCAGGCCGATGGTCGGCTCTTCGAGGATGTAGAGGTTAGGGCGGATCTCGCCGCGCGAGCGCTCGCGGAAGGTCGGCAGCCCTTGGGCCAGTTCGCTGACGAGCTTGAGGCGTTGGGCTTCGCCGCCGGAGAGCGTCGGGCTGCTCTGCCCGAGCGTGAGGTAGCCCAGGCCGGTCTTCACCATCAGTCCGCAGAGGTCGCCCAGCTTGGCGTCGAACGAGAGGAACGCCGCCGCTTCTTCGAACGTCATCGCCAGCAGGTCCGCGGCGGACTTGCCGTTCCAGCGGATCGCTTTCGCGGCCGAGCCGTAGCGCGTGCCCGCGCATTCTTCGCACGGCACATAGGTATCGGGCAGGAAGCTCATCTCGAGCTTGATGCGGCCCGCGCCGGAGCAGGCTTCGCAACGTCCGCCCGAAGTGTTGAACGAGAAGAAGCCGGCGGCATGGCCGCGGATGGCGGCTTCCGGGAGGGAGGCCAGTCGTTCGCGGATGAGATCCCAGGCGCCGATATAAGTCGCCGGCGTCGAGCGGGGCGTCTTGCCGATCGGCTCCTGGTCGACGACCACCAGCTGGCGGAATCCCTTGAGTCCGGAAAGCGTCGTGAAGGCCGGCTTGCCTTTGTGCGAGACGGCGGTGAGAGCTTCCTTGCCCGTGAGGCCATCCTTCTTCTTCACGATAGCCGCACGGATCGCCGGTGCGAGTAGGTCGGTGACCAGCGTGGACTTGCCGGCGCCGGACACGCCGCAGACGACGGTGAGTCGGCCGACGGGGATCTGGACGTCGAAACCCTTGAGGTTGCGCAGCGAGGCGCTCTTGAGGCGGACCCACTCGGCGGGCGCCCCTTTGCCGGCGATCGGACGGCGTGAACCGCGGAGCGGGTGCGGGATGGCTTCCTTCAGGAAGCGGCCCGTGACGGAGTCGGCGCGCTTCTCCAGCGCGGCCGCCGTGCCTTGAGCGACGATCGTTCCGCCGTGGACGCCGGCGCCCGGGCCCATGTCGACGACCAGGTCGGCCGCGCGCATGGTGTCTTCGTCGTGTTCGACGACCAGCACCGTGTTGCCGCGATCCCGCAGGTCTTTGAGCGAGCCGATGAGGCGGTCGTTGTCACGCGGGTGCAGGCCGATGCTTGGTTCATCCAGTACGTAGAGCGCACCGGAAAGCGTCGAACCGAGCTGCGCCGCAAGGCGGATGCGCTGGGCCTCGCCGCCGGAGAGCGTGTCGGCGCCGCGGTCGAGCGCGAGGTAGCCGAGGCCGACGGAATCGAGGAAGCGGAGACGGGCGGCGATCTCGGGCAGCAGCGCGCCGACGATGGCCTTCTCACGGGCTTCGAGTTTGAGGCCGGAAAGGAACGCGAGGGATTCGTCAGGCTGCAGGCGGAGCAGGCCCGGCAGGGAAAGCGAGCGGCCCTTCGGACCGGCGAGCTTCACCGAGCGGCCGATCGGACCGAGGCGTTCGCCGTGGCAGGTGGGACAGGCAGCTTCGCCGACACGGTCCGCGATGGCGTTCTCGTTGATCGACTCTTCTTCGTCGGAAGAGAAGGTGGTGACCTCGAGGCCGTGGCCGCGGCAGTCCGGACACCAGCCGCGCGGCGAGTTCCAGGAGAGATGCTTCGGATCGACTTCGGGGAAAGATTCGCCGGTCGCGGGGTCGCTACGCGAGGTCGATAGATAAGCGACCTGCCGGCCATCCGGGGCGAGGAGCACGCAGGCGTTCTTGCCGGCGGCGAGCGTCTGGCGGACGAGCGTGCGGAGGGCCTTCTCTCCGGACTCCTCGGTGTCATCGGGCAGGCTGATCAAGCCGTCGGCACGGAGTTCGCCGAAGACCGCGTCGACGTCGTGTTCGGAATATCGGTCGAGGCCTTCGAAGCCGTCGACTTTGAGCAGCTTGCCGTCGCAGCGGAGATGGCGCAGGCCTTTCGACTCGGCCCACTCGGCGAGCGGGCGGTGATGGCCCTTGCGGGCGCGGACGAGCGGGGCGGCGATGAGCAGCGAACCCTTCTTCAGCGACTTCGCCTGCTTGGCGACGAGGCGGACGACCGCGTCTTCCGTCATCTCCTCGAGCGGTTCGCCCGTGGTCGGGCTGTGCAGGACGCCGGCGCGGGCGAAGAGCACGCGGAGGTATTGGGCGACTTCGGTCACCGTCGCGACGGTGGATTTCGCGGACCCGCGCGTCACGCGCTGTTCGATGGCGACCGTCGGGGGAAGTCCCGTGAGCGAATCGATGTCGGGCTTGGGAAGTTGTTCGACGAACTGGCGCGCGTAGGCCGAGACGCACTCGAGGAAGCGGCGCTGGCCTTCGGCGAAGAGGATGTCGAAAGCCAGGGACGATTTGCCGGAGCCGGAGACGCCGGTCATGACCGTCAGCGAGCCGTGCGGGATCTCGAGCGAGACGTCCTTCAGGTTGTGCTCGCGGGCTCCACGGAGGGAGATCGAGGTCGGGCGGGGTTTGCTCGCCGTGGTCGCGGCGGAAGCGAAGGCGTCGTCGCCTTGGGCGAGGAAGCGGCCCGTCACCGTGCCGGCTTGGGCGACTTCCGCGGGCGTGCCTTCGGCGACGAGACGTCCGCCGGCCGGGCCGGCTTCCGGCCCCATCTCGAGCAACCAGTCGCAGGACTTCAGTACGTCGAGGTGATGTTCCACCACGATGAGCGAGTGGCCGGCTTCGGTCAGGCGATGGAGCAAGCCGACCAAACGGGACACGTCCTCGCGGTGCAGGCCGGTAGTCGGCTCGTCCAGGAGCAGCAGCGCGCCGCTCTTGCGGGCGTCGATCTTGGAAAGGTAGCGGACCAGCTTGAGTCGCTGGGCCTCGCCGCCGGAGAGCGTCGTGAGCGGCTGGCCCATCGAGAGGTAGCCGAGGCCGACTTCTTCGAGGCAGGCGAGCTGGGCGGAGGCGGGCGTACGTTCGCCGAGGAACTTACGCGCCTCGGTGACTGACATCGCGAGCAGGTCGCCGACGGACTTCCCGTCGTAATGGAAACTGAGCACCTCGTCGCGGAAGCGCTTGCCGTTGCAGGACGGGCAGGGCAGCGCGACGTCCGAGACGAACTGCATCTCGACCGTCTCCCAGCCCGCGCCGCCGCAGCGTTCGCAGCGGCCTTCGCCGGCGTTGAAGGAGAAGTGCGAGGGCGTGAGGCCCGCCGCCTTGGCTTCCGGGGAATTGCCGAGCAGCGTGCGGATCGCGTCCCAGGCGCCGACATAGAGCGCCGGGTTGGAGCGGGGCGTGCGGGTCGCCGGGGATTGGTCGACCAGCGCGACCTCCGCCGGTTCCTTGTCGAACTTCACCCACTTCAGTTCCGTCGCTTCATCGCCCGATTCCGGGTCGCGTCGGCCGATGACCTGGTGGAGCAGGGTGGACTTGCCTGAGCCCGAGACGCCGCAGAGTCCGACCATGCGGCCGAGCGGGATCGAGCAGCTGAAGTCGCGGAGATTATTGACCGTCGCACCGCTGACGCGGAGCCGAGGAGTTGTGTCGCCGATCGGACGCGGGGAGCGCGTCTCGGGCGTGCGGCGTCCGGAGAGCCAGTTGCCCGTGGCCGAGTTCTTAACCTTCAGGATACCTTTCGGGACGCCTTGGTAGAGGAGGTGGCCGCCCTCGGCGCCGGGCCGCGGGCCGATCTCGATGAGCCAGTCGGCGGCGCGCATCACGGACTCGTCGTGTTCGACCACCACCACCGTGTTGCCCTGTGCGACGAGGCTGCGGAGGATGCCGACCATCCGTGACAGATCGCGGGCGTGCATGCCGACGCTCGGTTCGTCGAGGACGAAGACCGTATCCGCCAGGCAGGCGCCGAGGCAGGAGGTCAGGTTGACGCGCTGGACTTCGCCGCCGGAGAGCGTGCGGGACAAGCGGTCGAGCGCGAGGTAGCCGAGGCCGACCGCCTCGAGGTAGCCGAGGCGCGCGAGGATGGCCTCGAGCGCGTGGTCGGCCGGATGGCGGGAGTCCTTCGGCGCGAGCGGCGCCAGCATCGCGCGCAGGTCCGACACCGGCGAAGCATAGAGTTCCGGGAGCGACTTGCCTTGCCAGCGCCAGAAGAGGGATTCTTCGCGGAAGCGCTTTCCGTGGCATTTCGGACAGGATTCGTAGGCGCGCCAGCGGGAGAGGAAGACCCGCACGTGCATCTTGTAGGTCGTGCCTTCCAGCCAGCGGAAGAAACCGCGCACGCCATACCACATCGAATCATAGGAACCCTGGACGTAGCCCGGTTCGCCGTGCTCGACGAATTTACGATGCGCCGCCGAGAGTTTCTTCCATGGCACGTCCATCGGGATACCCGCCTTGCGGCAGGCCCGCACGAGGTCCTTCTGCGATTCGCCGTAGACCGTGCCTTGGAAAGGGGCGATCGCGCCTTCCGCGAGCGTCAGCGCCGGATTCGGGATGATCTTCTGCCAGTCGAGTCCGATGACGCGGCCGAAGCCGCGGCATTCCGGGCACGCGCCGACGGGCGAATTGAAGGAGAAGAGCGCGGGCGAGGCTGGGCGGAACTTCCGTCCGTCGACCGGCGATTCGAGTACCTCGCTGTAACGTGAAAGCTCATTACCCTGGTCGTCGAGCAGGCGGAGGCGGGCACCGCCGAGGCGGAAGGCCGCGAGGGCCGCCTCGTGGAAGCGCGACGCCTGGTCGGCGGCGATCGTCACGCGATCCTGGATCACGAGCAGTTCGGCCGCGTCGGCGGGGATCTCGTCCTCGGTCAGCCGGATGCGTCGGCCCGCGGCGAAGGCGCGGTTGAAGCCCGCCTTGGCGAATTCTTCGGCGATGGTCGGCCAGCCCAGCGATTCCGGTTTGGCGACCGCGAACGCGAGCGAGAGCGACTGTCCCGGGAAACGCGCGAGCGAATCCGTCCACGCGGCGTCGGGCCCGCGCGGGACGATGACCTGGCCGCTGGCGGGATCGACGAGGTCGGCGCGATGGGCGAACCAGACTTTGAACCAGTCGCAGAGTTCCGTCATCGTGCCGACCGTCGAGCGCGACGTGCGGACCGCGTTGCCTTGCTTGATCGCGACGGACGGGCGGACGTTCTCCGCCGAATCGAGGGCCGGCGAAGGGAGGAGTTCCAGGAACTGGCGGACGTAAGGGCTGAACGTCTCGACGTAGCGGCGTTGTCCTTCGGCGTGCAGCGTGTCGAAGACCAGGGAGGATTTGCCCGCGCCGCTGAGGCCCGTGACCACGACCAGCTTGCCGACCGGGATGTCGACGTCGAAGCCCTTCAGGTTGTTCTGGCGGACGCCGCGAAGGCGGATCGCGTCTGGTCGGGGGGCGGACATCGGACCCTCCATCGGACACGAATCGCCCCGCTTGGCAAACCTGCTAGCGCACTCGGCAGCGAATCACGCCCTGCGGGGTGGCCACCGCCTTAACTTTAATATCATGCGGCTCGTCGGGCAGCTGCGGGACCACCTGGAAGGCATGCGCGTGGCCGAGCAGGAAGGTCTTGCGGTGCGGCTTGGCCAGCAGCCGGTCGTAGAAGCCGCCGCCGAAGCCGAGCCGGCGGCCGGCTCCGTCGAAGCCCAGGCCCGGGACGAGGATCAGGCCGGCGTCGGCCAGCGTCGCCACCGGCGCGGAGGACTTCGGTTCGCGGATGCCGAGGCGGGAGGGCTGCAGCGAACCGAGGTCCGTGACTTCATGGAGCGTGAGCGTGGTCTTGTTCGTCACGCGTGGCAGCAGGAGCCGCTTCCCTTCGAGCAGGGCCAGGGCGAGGAGGGCGTCGGTGGGCAGCTCGCCGCCGAAGGACGCGTAGAGGCAGACCGTCTTCGCCTGCTTCCATTCGGGGAGCTGCGTGATCAGGCGGGTCGTCGCGTCACCCGCGACCTGCAGTTCCCTTGATGTCAGCGCGGTGCGGCGGGCCTTCAGTTCCGCGCGCATTGTCTGCTTGGCGGCGCGGGCGTCCATGGGCTCAGAAAAGCCGGTTGAGCGTCAGAGTCAACAGGACGACCGGCAGGTACAGGATCGAGGCGATGAAGAGCGGTTTCGCGACCGCGGCCCGCCGCTGGGGGAGGGCGAACTCGAGGGTGAGCTTGAAGAACCAGGCGCCGGCCAGGAAGGAGACCCAGACGTAGGGGCTGGTCCAGTCAGGGAAGAAGTGCGTGGCGATCGAGCCGGCCACGACGATCATCGGGAGGATGAAGGCCAGCGCCCAGATCGAGGCCGAACGGCCGGAAGGATCCTCGACCGTGGCGACCTTGAAGCCGCCGCGGACGTAGTCTTCCCGGCACATCACCGCGAGGGCCATGAAGTGGGGAATCTGCCAGCAGAACAGCAGCGCGAAGAGCAGCCAGCCCATATGGTCGACGGCGCCGAGCTTGGCCGCCGTGCCGATGATCGGCGGGATCGCGCCCGGGAGCGAGCCGACAAGCGTACACCAGGAGGTCAGCGTCTTGAGCGGCGTGTAGAGGAAAAGGTAGGAGAAGGCGGTCGCGGCCGTGAGTGCGCCGGCCAGCGGGTTGGCGCCGAGCCAGACGAGCGTCACGCCTGCGGTCAGCAGCAGCAGTCCGAAGAGCAGGGCGGCGCCGGGGCGGATGATCCCTGCGGGGATCGGACGATTGCGCGTGCGCTCCATCTTCGCGTCCGCGTCGCTCTCCCACCACATGTTGACGGCGCCGCAGCCGCCGGCCGCGAGGGCCGTGCCGAGGGCGAGGGAGACGAGCACCTTGGCGTCGGTCGGCTGCGTCGGTGCGCTGCAGAAATAACCGGCGAGCGACGTCAGGACGGAGAGGAACGACAGCCGGGGCTTGGTCAGCTCCCAGTAGGCGGCAGGCACGGATCCGGCGCGTTCGCTCATCGGTCTTGTCGTGGCGGGTTTACGCGCAGGGTTAAAGGCAAATCCGTCGCGTCGGCTCAAGCGGCGTCGGTCCGGGCGCGGCGGTGCGCGAGGGCGACCGCGGCGCAGAGCGAGGAGAACAGCGCGGCGCCCACGACGAGGTGGACGGTGCGGACATGCGGGTTGTCGTAAAGCCGGAGGCTCAGGATGCCGAGGAGGACCTGCAGGCCCACCAAGGCGATGAGGGTGGCCCAGCGCAGGAACGGATAGCCGTGGCGGGCCAGCCGGTAGGCGAAGAAGAGCACGGCCGCGGCCGCCAGCAACGCGCCGCTTCGGTGGGCGAGATTGACCCACCAGACCAGGCCGTCGCCGAGCGAAGGAATGAAGAGGCCCTGCTCGGGAGAAGTGACCCAGGCGGTGAAGCGACCTTGGCGCATGACCGCGCCGCCGATGATGACCGCGAGCGTCAGGCCCGCCGCCCAGCGGCCGGCGCGGAAGGGCGCCGGGTCTTCGCCGCGGCCGGCGCGATGCCAGGCGGCGCTGTGCGCGAGGGCGATGAAAGCGAGGAGCGCGAGCGTGAGCTGGGCGTTGACGGCGTGGCCGACCGCGAAGGCCGCTGCCTTGAAGTTGCCGTCGCCGCCGAGGTTGAGCTGGTCGAGGAGCACGCGCAGGCCGCCGAGCAGTCCTTGCAGGACCACCAGACCCACGAGCGCGTAGGCCGCGCGGCGGACGACGGGCCGCGTCTCGCGCAGGCGGTGCGCGACGGCGATGACCACGCAGAGCAGGCCTAGGCCCGTGGCCGCGAGGCGGTGCGAGTGTTCGGCGAACTTGTCGATCTCCGTGAGCCAGCCCGGCGGATTGATGGAGCCGTTGGAGAGCGGCCAGTCCAGGAAGGCCATGCCCGCCTGGATGCTGGTCGTGAAACCGCCGGCCTGGAGCACGAGCACCGACCACGCCAGCGTGAGCAGGCACAGTCCGAACAGGCGTCGGTCGGGTGCGGAGGCTTCCGGCTCTCTCATGCCGTCATCTCATCCGCCTTCGTCCCCGGCGCAAATCCCAAGCACGCATATCCCGCTTCTTAAGCCCCGCCGATGGGGCTTATCAGGAACCCGCGGTGAGCCGGCCGAAAGCGCGGATCTTGCCGACCAGGTTCGTGAGGCCGTTGCGGCGGTTCGGGGAGAGGTGCTGGGT